>Ga0307379_10000659_pt1 | contig 56976 bp, 39 predicted proteins | sample UN2MG_FD_202237 | JGI IMG/M metagenome (GOLD analysis project Ga0307379, IMG submission 202237) | Soil microbial communities from Risofladan, Vaasa, Finland - UN-2 | ecosystem: Environmental > Terrestrial > Soil > Coastal area > Acid sulfate soil | place: Finland: Risofladan, Vaasa | collected... | reverse complement strand
GTTCAAGAAGCAAATTTTTCAAAATGGTTGGTAATCTAGTGATATTATGAGCTATAACAGACCATTTTTTCTGTTTGATAAATTTACGAACTAATCGAATATACCGTCCTGGATTATATATTGGCGAATTTATTTGATTTTCCGCTTCTAAAGCAAATTCAAAAAGTTCTTGTGTTGTATATTCAGTAGTCCCAAATTGCTTATCGTTATAGGTATAGAATTGATTTGATTTAATATAACCCTCTTCAATAGCTTCCATCCACATTTCTGAACCAACCACAAATTGAAATGGAAAAGTTTGAGCAATATCAAGTTTTGAGGTACGACAATAATCAACTGTTGCTTGTATTTCCTCTCGAGTTTCAGTTGGTGCACCAAGAATAAAAGAAGCTATAACTATGATATCATTCTTATTACATAATTCAAAAGCATTATCCAATTTTCTACGCCATAATTTTGGGTCTATACTTGTTTTTTTGTACATATCAATAATTCTTGGTACAACTGATTCTAATCCTACTTGAATTCCACTACAACCAGCTCGTTTCATCAAACGAGCACCTTCCTCATCAATGTGATCAGCTCTTGCAAGAGCCCAAAAGGGAATATCTAATCCTTCCTTTATTTTTGAGCGTAAAATTTTCTTGATATATTTAGAACTGAATTTGAGACTATCATCTACTACTAAGATATTTTTATATTTGAGTTCATTTTGAATAATAGCTATTTCTTCAATTATTTTCTCTGGACTCCTTTGGCGGTAATGTAATGTTAATTCATTTCGACTACAAAAACGACATTTTCTCCAAGGACAACCACGAGCCCACATCATACTAGCAGTATCATCCATCCAAATACCAGCTAACTCATTGTATTGTATATGTCTCACATGTGTTCTATCAGGAATTGGTGATTCATCTACATTTTTAACAAAACTAACATCATAGAATTTTTCTGTTGGATTTCTAATGATATCTGCTAAATCTAATTCTGCTTCACCTGAAATAGCAACATCAATATATTTACTTTCAGAGAAAATTTTTTCTTTTAGATAGGTTGGATGTGGACCACCAACTATTGTTGTGATAGTTGGATCGACTTTTTTGGTTTCTTTTAATATTCTATAAGCTAATTCTTTGAACGGAGTTATTGTTGTAACTCCAACATGAGTGAAATTTCCTTTAGAAATATAATCAGCTATTTTCTGTGGAAGCCATCCTTCGCCAGTTATATCTAAAGCAGTAACTTTTATTCCTGCTTGTTTTAAGGCATTTGCTAATATGAGAATACCCAAGGGTTGACTAAAACGTTCTTTTACTCCCCACTGAAAAGGGGGATAAATTAGTAATACATTTTCTTCAGGCATTCACAATTAGCTCCTAAACTATTAAAGTTCTATAATAACTAGCATTTAATCTTTATTATCCAATTAGAAAAAAGTGAAAAAATAGGAGATAAACTCCTGTTGTTAAAATTATTTCGTTTGTTGATCCATACTAGAAGTTCCAGAATGCATTTTCGCTTTACTCATAATTTCTTGAATTTGTTCTTGAGAAATTTTACCCTCATCAATCATTTGTTTAAGTTTTATGTGCCCTTCTGGACCCATTCGCAATAGTGCCATTGGAGAGAGGTCTACTTCTTCGCTAGCTTCTTCTTCTAAATCAATTTCATCTAAATCAATCGTTTCAAGACCTTGGAATGAATAATATGTATTGTACAAATCAGCATATATTCCATCCTCTTTCATTAATTCTTCATGACTTCCTTGTTCAACTAATTCCCCGTACTCAAAAACAATTATTTTCTTTGCATCATGAATTGTTGATAATCTATGAGCAATAACAAAAGTAGTTCTGTTTTCAAATAATTTTCTTTGAGCATTTTGTACCAAGGATTCAGAATATGCATCTAATCGAGAAGTTGCTTCATCTAGTATGAGAATTTTAGGATCTGCAAGCATTGTTCGAGCAATAGTAATCATCTGTCTTTGTCCAGCACTTAGCTTTTTACCTCCTTCTTGAACTAAAGTCTCATAACCATTTGGTAAAGCTTCAATAAAGGCATCTGCACCAATTAATTTACAAATATTATATACAGCATCTTCAGTAGCATCAGGTTTACCATATCGAATATTATCAAAAACTGAAGCAGTAAATAAATAAGGTTCTTGAGGAATAAGTCCAATTGCGTCTCTAAGAGAAACTTGCTTTATATCATGAATTTCCTGATCACCTATTCTTATTGAACCTTTTTGGATGTCATAAAATCTCGGTAGGAGCATACTAGCAATAGTTGTTTTCCCTGCTCCAGTATGACCAACTAATGCAACCATTTCTCCTTCCTTTGCATTAAATGTAACATCTTTGACTACGAAATTTTCATTTTCATATGCAAACCATACGTTTTCAAAAGATACTGAATAATTTTCGCTCAGTTCTTCAGCATTAGGAGAATCCTCTGTCGCAGGAGCAGCTTCCATTACATCCACAACTCTATCAACAGCACCTAATGAGTTCTGCAATTCAGGAAAAGCCATTGAAAGAAAAGTAATAGGTCTTAGAAATTGACTTGAGAGAGTTATTCCTAGGAAGATTTCCCCAACTGATAAATCAATAACTCCACCTGCCCAAAGAATTACAGCGGTAGTTATTGAGGATATTGCTGTAATTAGAGGCATGGTGATAAACATCATGAGCCCAAATTTTTGACTCATTTTATAATATTGTTGATTTAAATCTCCCATTTGTTTTGAGAGTGTTTTTTCTCTATTGAATGATTTTGCTACTGCCGCTCCAGCAAAACTTTCAGCTATTTTACCTGATACTATCCCAAATGCTTGTCGTATATTTAGAATGATTCTTCTTCCAAATTTACTTAATACTGTACTGATTATAAGCGCTACTGGCACCGAGGCTAAACAAATGATTATTATTTGCCAACTCGTTCTAACGAGTAGTAAAACAAAAGTCGCTACTAAAAGAACTAATTGAATTGCTATTCGAGTAAATACGTGAATACCTGTAGCAATTTGATCAGTATCACTAGTAATTCTGGAAGTTATATTACCACTTTGTTGATTTTTGATATAACCCATAGAGGAATTAATCAATTTATGATATAACTGGACTCTAATATTATTAACAAAAATAGCATTTGCTTTAGCTAGAATTCTTGTGGACAAGGAATTTAAGAAAAATCCAACAATATTCATTATTGCAAATATTAATGTTAAAATAATAATTGCATTCTTGAGGGACATTTCTTGATTAAAAACGAGAACCTCATTATTTACTGAGATATTTGCAAATGCATCTATACCACTTGTTAAAATTAATGGACTGATAATTTGAGTTATAGCATAGATTAAACTAATAACTGATGCAAGAACCATTAACCAACCTAATCCTTGTAAGAAATTGCCAAGAGCTTTTAGTAACACACCTACTGGACGTGTTGTTTTTTTCTTGTCATGGTCTAAACTACCATGAATCGCTCTACCCATTCCTCCGTGCATACCCATTAGTTTACACCTCCAATTACTGAAGAATCATTTTGATCCTTCGCAGCTTTAATTAATTCTTCACCCATAGGAAGCAAACTAATCATGAATTGATATTCAGGGCATCTCTGTAAAAGTTCAGAATGAGTTCCAATATCAGTAATTTGACCTTTATCTAAGAAAATAATTAAATCGGATTGAACTAGAGTAGATAATCTCTGTGTTACAATTATAGATGTTCTCCCTTTGATCAATTCTTCCATTGCAATTCGTAATCTAGCTTCTGTTTTGATATCTACAGCACTGGTTGAATCATCTAAGAGAAGTAATTTTGGATTAGCTAATAATGCACGAGCGATTGCGATTCGCTGTTTTTGCCCTCCTGAAAGTGTGACTCCACGTTCACCAATAATAGTATCATATCCTTCTGGAATAGATTCAATGTATGAAGCAATTTGTGCTCTTCGAGCAGCTAATTGAACCTCTTCATCAGTTGCGTCTGGTTTTGAGAATTTGATATTATCTTTTATAGAAGCACCAAAAAGAAAGATATCTTGTTCAACTAAAACTACATCTTCTCTCACATCGTAAGTTTGCATATCATGGAATGTATAACCATTTAACGAAATAGCACCTTGGTTGGGATCATATAATCTTAACAATAATTTTAATATTGTACTCTTCCCGGAACCCGGCCCACCAATTAATGCTACTCGAGAACCAGGAGGAACTTTAAAGGAAATATTTTTCAAAACATATTTTTCTGCTCCAGGATAATGAAAAGAAACATTATCGAAAACAAGATCTTTAGTCCAATCTGCTTTTATTGATTCTTTAGGTTCAATTAAAGGATCATCAAAATTCATCACATTCCATATACGTTTGGCATTTATCATTCCAGCTTGTAAAGACAATAATCTTTGTGGAATCATAAAATTCATTCCAACTAATTGTAATAACAAAGTTAGCATAGAGGTTAATTGCCCATTTGTCATTGTTCCCTTAAAGACCCACCAAAGACCTAAACCAAAGGAAACAGAAGTTACTATTATCATAATTAATGCGGGCCAATAAAAAGAAGCAAGATATCCTTCCATTTTTGTCTTTTCAGCTAATCGACTACTCTTCATAGCGAACTTTTCATCCTCAACTTTCTCATTATCGAAAGAACGAACAACTTCAATTCCACGAAAAGCTTCCTGTGTAGCAGAAGAAACATTACCGAGTTCTGTTGCAAGTTCTCTTCGAACTGGACCAATTTTTGCAGCGTATTGCCAAGCCAGTATTAGATATATAATAAATCCTAATGTTATTCCAATTCCAATTTGCCAATTTCCAACACCAATAACCTGACTTCCTATTTGTATCCTTATAAAAAAGTAAACATTTGTTAGAACAATACTTAGAGATGAATAGATAAGTTGCCTCAAAGAAGGATTGAAAGCAAATCGCATCTGATTAATCTCGTTCATAGCCATTGATAATAAGACACCTGAATCATGCTCATCGTGAAAGGCCATGGAATGCTCTTGGACTACATCAAAGAATTCTTGTCTTAGATCTCTATCAAATCGATAACAAGCAATACCCCAGAAATAAGAACTAACGAATGTCGTTAACCAAGCAATTAATGCTGCACCTACAATAGAAAGTATAATCCAAATAAATTGTTTACCAAATCCTATATTGATTAAAACATCAATCCCTAATCCAAGCAATACACCAGGTAAAATTGCTATTAATGAATTAATTATCATAATTATCCATGAAGTTACCATTAAACCAGGATAACGAATTAATCCAGACCAAAACCAACCTATTGCAGATTTATATTTTTCAGTCACCATTTTTACTTGCGATTTTTGATCTTCTTTTAATGAAGAGAGCGGTAGATTTTTTGTAACCAAAAATTTCACACCAGTAATTGTTTTTAAATAAATTGAAGTTCTATTAGTGTCATACAAATCACACATATTTAACTTTTTTGTCCAATCAGACAAAATGTTAATAAATCATACAAAGAATACAAGTTGTAGAAAGAATACTAAAGATGATTTATGGTGAGTGAATCGATGTTTATGTTCAAAGATGAGGAAGGAGAAAAAAAAGATATTACTTTACGAGGAGTGAATCGGGATCTATATGAACAATTCAATGAACATCGATTAAAAATAGGTATATCTGTAGGAGAAGCTTTTAGTGCAATATTATTTACAAATTTACAACAACCATGGAGAATGCATGGCTTTCGCAGATTTAGTGGCTCGCGAAAAATAGGTGTAGTTCCAGAGAAAATCTGTAATCTTGAAACATTGACTGTGACTAAAGATGATTTAATCTCCGCTGGAGAAAAAACTATGTTTTTATTTAGAAATATAGAAAATCTAACTTTTGAAAAAGATGTAGATGTATCAACACTTATCAAACATGTAAAGGTCATTACTCATTCAAACACAATATTTCTTGGGGAGATTCCAAAACTTATTCAATTGGGTTTAATAAGAAAAAAACATCTATATGTTCATCCAATCGAAAAGGATGATTTGAAGGACATCACTATTCGAAATGTTTCCACAAAATTATATGATGAATTTATTTCAAAAGCAAAAAGTGAAGGAGTTACTACAGGCGAATTATTTTCGAGATTCATTGCGGATATTATGCCATTTAATGAAATTCATAATGTTTTAGAGACCATTGGTGAACGCGAAATTTTAATAGTAATATATGAAACAGAAATAAATGTTATTCAAAAGGATTTAGAAGTTCTTGGTGATAGAGGAGTCATTTTCTATGGTATCAATAATCTATCTTTTTCGAAAGATATTGAACAAGAGATTTTTCTAAAAACAGTTCTAAAAATCATTAATTGCCAAGAAGTCAAATTGCCAAAAAATGTCCCCAAATTGATTGCTTTATCAAGAGCAGTAAATAGTAATATAATAAATTAGGTGAAATATTTAGAAATTATTCATCTAATAATCTTATTAAACAGATGATTGCATCTCTTCCAGCATATTTCTCCTTATAAGCTGATATTTCTGCATTGAATTTTATTCCATCTCGCATTAAAACTGGTATTTCCAGTCGTTTTAATTTCCCATCAAGTAAATTAGTTAATTTTTCATTCAGCGAAGAATCTGTTCCCGTAATTTGTAAATCAAAAAGTGTTTTAGTAAAGAGTTCCATTTCAGAGAATCCAAATATTCTTTTTGTAGTTTTATTTGCATTCAGTATTTGTTTTGAAGAAGCATCTAAAACAAATAATAAATCATCTAATGCATCAAAAATTGATTGTAGATTTCTCTCACTGGTTATTATTTCTTCTTCCGCTTTAAATTTGGTAATAACAGTTCCTACATCTCTTCCAATTGCTTCAAGCATTTTTTTATTTTCCTCAGTAAACTCTCTTTTCGGCGTAGATATAAGCATCAAAGCACCTATTATTTTATCCTTTGAGAGAAATGGTACAGATAAAAGAGATGATAATCCTAATTTCATATGTGATTCTTCTAAGTTCTTAAAATCTGACAATATTATAGTTTCTCCGTCAACAAAAAGACGTTTAAACTGTGGTGTTTGAATTCCAACTGATTGAATGTTTTTTAGAAGATTCTTTGGTACACCTTTTGATCTTTCTATATTCGCCTTTTGATTCATTTCATCAATCAAATAGATTACTCCACCTGTAAAGCTAAGAGAACTTAGAATTTCATCTAAAATAATATCTAAAAATTCAGGTAATGTATTGGCTTGATATCCGGCTGAAATGACTTTATTAAAAACTTCAATTTCTTCATACTTGCTTTTCAATGATTCCTCAAGTTTTTTAATACTCGAGATATCAACAATAATACCATTAATTGAAAGTAAATTCCCATTTTCATCTCGATTTGTTGTAATAGTTAGAATAATTGGAATAAGTGTACCATCTTTATGTTTTCTAATTGATTCAATTGTTATTTTTTCTAGATTTTTCACTCGCTCAAACATTTCCTTTTGAACTTTCTCTTGTCCTGGTGGAGATAAAATAGAGATTGATTTCCCAATTATTTCTTCTTGTGTATATCCAAAGATTTGTTCCATTGCAGGATTAACATAAATTATTATTCCATCAGGAGTAGCAGACATTACAACCTGTTCGCTATGAGTTATAATATTTGTTAATCGCAATTGTTCTTTTTCGAAAACCTTCCGCTCTGATATATCTTGCCCAATAAAAATAAAAGTTTCAGGTTCTTGTTTCTCATTTAGAATTACAGAAGTACTTAGTTCAATAATTATCTCCTCTCCAATTCTATTTTGAATTGTATATTCATAGTTTCTGACGGTCCCAAATTTTATAGTATCTTGCATATCTCTTTTAATTTGCTCAATATCAGAGAAAAATGTAAAGAAATCAATTCCCAATAAGTCTTCTTCCTTTGTAAAACTAAAAATATTAAGTGCTTGTTGATTTACCATAATTACTTTACCATTTAGATCAGTATTTATAATCGCAAAAGGTGAAGTTTCAATTAAACGACGATATTGTTCTTTACTTTCAAATAATGCTTGTTCTGACCATTTACGTTCCAATGCTGATGCAAAAAACCGTACAATTGTTTCAAAAAAGAATCTATCTTCTTCAGGGAATTCTTTTGGTGAAAAAGCGATTATTTGGATTGTTCCTAAAAGATTATTTTTTCCATCTAAAATTGGCCAAGTAATATTAGCTTTTGCTCCAAATTTATCAAGACGATCATAGTATTTCATAGCTATATTATGTTTGCTTATATCAGGTGCAAAAATTGGTTCTTTTGTTCTAGCAACATGAGTATTTAAATAGGTTTTATCCGAGATTTGCAGAGTTTTAATTTCACTTATCTTAGTTCTATCTTCCATCACAACAGCAATTGGATGTAACGTTTGTGTCTTTTGATCATACAATCTAAAGGTACCAATATCGAAGTTAAGTGTTTCAAGCAAACCATCTATTATTCTATTACAAAGATCAGGTATATCTTCTGCTTTTACAATTGCTTCAGCTAAAATACTAAAAGCTTGTCTTTCCCGTTCTAGAGTCATTTGCGCTCGCTTTTTGTCAGTAATATCTTGAACTAAAATACCAACCATATCGTATACATTTTTTCTTAAAATTGGAGCAATATTTATTGAAATCCATTTAGATTTTCCTGTCTTTGTTTTTATGGAACAATCTATATTTACTGGTGTGAGATTTTTTCTTATTCTTAAAATCATGGACTGAATTGCTTGCTTGTCTTCTTCACTGAAAATTTTAGACATTAATTCATCTGCTTTAATAGTGTATAATTCTTCGGGGGTGTATTCAGAAATTTTCGCAAAAACATCATTTACAAATAGAAATTCATTAGCAATATTTACTAGCGCAACACCTACAAGTGATTGCTCTGCAAAAGCGCGGAATTTTTCTTCACTTTCTTGTAAAGCTTCAGTAGATTTTTGATGTTCAAGTGCATTTGTAAATTGACCAGCAATTGTTTCAAAAAGTATTTTATCTTCTTCTGGAATTTCTTTTGGTTCTTGTGCTATTAATTGCATAACTCCTAATAATTCATTATTAGCACTCAAAATTGGAGAAGTTATTACAGCTCGTACTGGTACAGATTCAAGTTGTGGTTTAGTTGTTTTTAGAAGTATATCTTTGGCTGTATCAGGTATAAAAATTGCATTTCTTGTTCTAGCTACTCTTGCACCAATATGATTTGAATCATCAATCGAAACGGGTGTTAATTTGTTTTTATCATTCTCTTCTATAATTGATATAGCAATAGGATAAAGGAGATTATCCTTTGGATTAAAAAGACGTATAGTACCAGCATCAAAACCTAATGTCTCCACTAATCCATCTATAATTCTTTGACATAATTCTGGAATTGAAGTAGAATGTGTTGTTGCTTCTGCTATAATTTGGAAAGCTTTTCTATCTCGTTTTATTGCGTCCTCTGCCACTTTCCTATCGGATATATCAACCATCATTCCTTCGATATAACCCTCTTCTAGATAAATTCGAGCTGATTCACTTACCCATACTAAAGAACCATCAGTTCTTTTATATTGTAATATTAATTCCTCATAAGAACCAGATTCAGTTAAAACTTGTATGTGACCATTTCGTTCTTCACTTTGAATGTGAAAATCATAAGCATTATGTTCTTTAAATTCTTCAGCTGATTTGTAACCAAAAATCTCAGCCATTCTTTCATTTGCTTCAATAATTTCACCAGTTTTAATATCAGATCTGTACATACCTACTAACGCATTTTCGAACAAATTCTGATATTTAATTTGTGCCTCTTTGTTCTCTGAATTATCAATTATCACCGCAGAAACGGATGTAAGATTCCCATTACTATCAAAAGCTCCAATATTAAATTGGAGCCACCACCTTTCCTCGCCATCTTCTCTAACAATTTTGTATTCTAGCAATTTAGGAATAATACCTTCTAGCATTTGATCAATGCTTTCTTGATAAAATTGAGCAAAATCTGAATGTATGATGTTTTTGATAAAATTAGGTGTTTCTTTCCAATTATTTAATTTATAACCACTTAAATCTTCAAGAAAACGGTCAACAACCGTGTATTTACCTGAAGGTATTTCGATTTTCAGAAATCCTCTAACTCTTCTAGTTAATTGATCATATGTACTTCTTAATTCATCAGCTAATTGGTCAAGTTCAGCTATTTCTCTTTCGAGCTTTATTCTTTCTGCTCTTTCTTCTTTTTCCTTTAGAGCTCTATTCACAGCAGGAATTAATCGTTCTAACCGTGATTTTATAACATAATCAGTTGCGCCTTTTTTCAAGGTTTCAATAGCTAATTCTTCTCCTAGAACACCTGAAATAAATATAAATGGTATATCAGGCATTTCTTTTTTTGCAATACTTAGAGCTTCTAAACCATCGAAATTTGGAAGATTGTAATCTGCTAAAATTATACCTAAATTTCCTTTCTTCAGCTCTGAGACAAAATCCTCTTTGTTATCAACGAGTATTATATCACATTTGAAATCATTCATCAAAAGTGTTTCTTTAACTAATTCAGCATCATTTCTGTTATCTTCAAGATGTAGAACTTTTAGATGTGAATTCATAATAATTAACTCTCAAATTGAGTTTTGATTTAAGATAGCTATGTAATAAACTAATGTTGGTGTAAAATGTTTAATCCTAAGGTTGTTTATTTTACTTTTGATTGATGAAAATTTGAAAATTTAGTAGTTTCATTGAAAACTAATTTAAAAATCTCCTCTATTAATTGCTATAATGAAATCCTTACCTTCAAATGTTGTGTGGTAAAAATTAAATTCAATATCGATTTCATTTTGATTCTTTGTTTTCAGGGAAATAATCTTCTTTTTCATCTTTCCAGTTTTTATTTCATTAAAGAAATTAACATATTCTAATTCTTTTTCTGGAGCAAATAAATCAAGAAATTTCATTTTTGATAATTCAATATCAGTATATTTTAACATCTTCTGCAGATTTCTATTCATTTGATATAAACTGCCTGAACTTAAATTAATAACTATAAGGTAGTTACTAATTACATTAAAAATCATTTCCAAATAATTATCAGATGCTACAAGTTCCTCCTCTGCTTTCATTTTAGCAATTGCAGTTCCAACCTCTCTACCAACAGCATCTAAAGTTGTAAGATCGTCTTTAGAAAACTCTCTTCTTTCTTTTGTACTTAAGAATAATGCACCAGAAACTTTGTCTTTTGAGAAAAAAGGAATAGCTAATAGAGTACTTATTCCAAAATCCATATGACCTTTACTTTGAGCTAAAAAATCAGATGCAGTAATCGTTCTTCCGTCTATAAATACTCGTTTAAAGGTTTTATTTTGAATTGATAGCTGCTTCGCTTCATCTACTAATTTATTTGGTAAACCTAGTGAACGTTGCATTATGGCTAATTCAGTGTTTCTATTTATGAAGTAGATAGCTCCACCAGAAAAATCTAATGAATTGAGGATTGTATTTAGTGTTATATCGAGTAATTCGTTCATATTCTTAGCAAGATAACTTGCAGAAGTTATTCTATTCAATACTTCTAATTCATAAACTCTTTCCTTAAGTGTAGCTTCTAATTTTTTAATATCTGAAATATCAACCACTATAGCTGTCAAAGTTATTTTATCAGTACCTTCTTCTTTAAATATTGAGAGATTCATGATAACAGGAATAAGTGTACCATCTTTGTGTTTTCTTATAGTTTCAATTGTTGTAACGTTTCCTGTATTAATAATATCTTCAAAAATTCTTTGCTGTGTTTCAACACCACCAGGAGGAGCTAAAATACTTGCATGTTTTCCAATAATTTCAGTTGGGGTGTAACCGAAAACTTCTTCCATAGAATTATTTGTGTAAAATATCACACCATTCATATCGGTTTGGATAACTACTTCATTGCTATTTTCAACTATATTAGCAAGCAAACGTCTTTCTTTTTCCATTTCTTGTAATGCTTTATCAGCTATTTTTCTTTCGAGACCAGTAGCAAACATTCGAGCTATGCTCTCAAAGAAAATTTGATCCTCTGATGCTAAAATTTTCTTTTCTTTAGCAATAAATTGCATTGTACCTATTAACTCGTTTTTAGAACTTAGAATTGGCCAAGAAATAAACGCTTTTGTATTTTCTATTAAAAATGGTGTTCTTTTAATCTCTTTTAAGAATTTATTATTATCTACATCTGGTGCATATAATGCCTGTTTTGTACGAGCAACATGTGACGTTAAAAAATTAGGATCATCTAATGAAACAGAGCTAAATTTGCTTTGTTCTAAATCTGTTAGACCAGTTATTGCAACTAAATCAAGATTATTTGTTTCTTTATTATAAAGTCTCACAGTACCGAATTCAAAATCTAAAGTTTCAATTAATCCCTTCAATATTTGTTGACACAACTCAACGATATCTTTCGAATGTAGTGCAGCTTCAGCAATGATTTGGAAAGCTTGTCTATCTCTTATCAAAGCCTCCTCAGCTTTCTTTCTTTGGGTTATATCTAGAAATGAGGCAACAGATTTTTGACTATCAGCTATTATACCAACTGTTAGATATATATCCATAGGATTTCCATTATGATCAAGAATTCGACATTCATAATTTGATGGCGCATTTCCATCATCTTTTCGTCTTAATTTATGATATTCGAGTATTTTGGGTAAGTCTTCAGGATAAATAAATTCAGTAAATTTCTTTTTACCCTCTAAATCCGCTATTTTATGACCTGTTAAAATTTCAAGTTGATTATTTGCTTTAACAATCAGCATATCTGAATCTACAAGAATTGTTGCAGTACCAGTATTTTCAAACACTTTTTCAAGTTCTTGCTCTCTTTTATAAAGCTCTTCTTGAGCTTTTTTCTGATCTGAAATATCAATCATAACACCTTCTATAAATCCTTCTTTTGGATAAATACGAGATGATAAACTTACCCAAATTGGTGTGTTGTCAGTTTTTTTTAATTTAAGATGATAATCATGAACAAATCCATTCTTTGTTAGGATTTCTATAAAATCATCTCTTATTTCACTATCTGAATAAAAATCAAAAGCAGAAAATTTCTTTAGTTCTTCTATTGTATTACAACCAAAAATTTCAGCCATGTTTTCATTAGCTTCAATGATTTTCCCAGTGGAAATATCTGTTCTATACATTCCAACCAATGCGTTTTCAAAAAGATTTTGATATTTGATGAATGCCTCTTTTGATTCAGTATTATCAACAATAACGATCGAAACTGAGACTAGTTTTTGATTAATATCAAAAGCTCCAATAGTAAATTGCAGCCACCAGCGTTCTTCACCATCTTTTTTTATAATCCTATATTCCATCATTTTTGGTACAAAACCATCTTCCATTCTCTTAAAATTCTCAAGATAATATTCTAGAGAATCTGGATGGATTATAGTTCTAATAAAATCAGGCGTATCATACCATTCTTGTGTGGAAAATCCACTTAACTCTTCAAGGAATTTATCTACCAGTGAATATTTTCCAGATGGTAAATCCATTTTTAGGAAACCACGAACTCTCTCGGAAATTTTTTGGTACATTGCTTGTAATTCAAAAATTTCCCCCTCCAATTTTTTCCGTTGATCTCTTTCCTCAACCTCTCGTATTGCTCTCTGAATAGCAGGAACTAACCTTTCCATTCTTGATTTTAGAACATAATCTGTAGCTCCACTCTGTAAAGCTTCTATTGCTAACTCTTCACCTAAAACAGCAGAAACTAAAATGAATGGAACTTTTATCCCTTTATTCTGTACTTCTTTTAGAGCAGATAAACCATCAAATGAGGGCAAACTATAGTCAGCAAGGATTAATTCATAATTTTCTTTTTCAATTTCATTTAAGAAATCTTCTTTATTGTCAACATTAGTAATTGTACAATTAATCTTTTCCAGAAATAATACTTCTTTAACCAATTCTGCATCTAATTGATTATCTTCTAGGTGTAAAATATTCAGCGTTTTGTTCATTATTATTACTCTCATGCTAATTCTGAGAAAAAATATATTGCTGCTCTAAAGATTTTGAAATAAAAAACAGAGTACCTTATTTTATAATATTTGCTTTAGGGAAATTTTTCAATAAATATAAGGAATAAATAAATTAAACAATTATTTTATTAAATAAATACTATAAAATATCCCAAATAAGTTTAAGGATTTCAAGAAATGTAGAATGGAGTAACTTTTTAAGCGACAAAAATCACCAAAAATAGGGCAAAAAAAAGATGAAAACGATCAAAACCGAAGATATGAATTGGCTAGATATTAAACAAGCGATTGAAGAAGGATATCATACAATTGTTATTGGTGTAGGTTCAATTGAACAGCATGGACCATATTTACCAACAAAAACAGATACTGTTATTGGAGAAGTTATTGCTCAAAAAGTTGCAGAAAAACTAGATAAAGCATTGGTCGGTCCAACTATAAGATTTGGTTGTTCAGAACATCATCTAGCTTTTCCTGGTACAATATCTTTAAAATTTTCGACTTTAAAAGCACTTGTAATAGATTATGTTGACAGTTTAGTGAGACATGATTTTAAAAACATTATTTTTTTACCAAGTCATGGCGGAAATTTCAAAATATTAGCTGAAGCAATAACAGAATTACAAGCAAAATATCCAGAGAAAAAAATTGCTGGATATACTGAATTATATGACTATGTTGATTTTATTTCAAAAATTTCCACTGAATCAGGAATTACAAAGGAAGAATCTGGAGCACATGCTGGAGAGAATGAAACTTCTTTAATGCTAGCAATAGAAAGAGATTTAGTTATAACAGAAAGATTTGAACCTGGTTATTTAGGAGAATTTGGTGAAAAACAAGGAGATCTTATTTTTAAGAAAGGGATAAAAGAACTAACAAATAATGGTGTTCTAGGTGATCCTACAAAAGCAACGAAAGAAAATGGAGAAATTTATCTCGAAAAGTTCGTAGATTACTTAACATCAAAAGTTAAAGAAATGATTTGAGGAAAGAATTATCCTCAATGAATTTTTATAAATTGCATTTCATCTTTTTTTTATTTTTCTTCATTTACCATTTCATAAGCAGATGTGTCTAATTCAGAGCTTGTAATATTTTCTGTAAGAATTTCTCGTTCTCTTTTCTTTGTACTTGCAATATAAATTGCACGAACCATTGTATAAAATGAAGATGGAACAAACCAGAAGATTGGTGCAATTACAAAAACCATGATAAGACCAAAACCAATTGCGCCTCCAATAGTACCTACAGTAACACCTTCAGTAAATGGAAAAATCAAGAAGAAACTTATTGGTAACATAATACCTAATGTTGAAAGCCATGAAAAGGCATTTGCTCGCATTCTTTTTTGTTTCTTAAATACTAATCGATAAAATAGTATATTTATAGCTAAACCAGAAAGAGTAGTTATTATAATATATAATCCCATAGCTGCTTCAGAGTCCATATAATACCCTCAAGAATTTTTAATCTACCTTCATTAGTTGAATGAAATTTATTAAGATTATCAAATGTACCCTTTTTACGTAATTTAAGATGTTCGACAAAAATTGCACGTAACATAAACTACTTCTATTAAAAAATATATGATACAATTTAAGTAATAACTGGAATTATGAGACTTATCTAATAATTAAATTAGAATAACAATATCTTTAAATTAGACTAAATGCGAATATTCTCAGTTTGGCTTTAATCGAAATCAAATTATAAGGGCTTTATAAAAATGAATCCAGCTAATCTAGCACTCAGTGCAACTAACAAAACGGTTTTAGAGCAACTTTCATGTACAAAAGAAAATCAAGATATTAAAGGGATTATTTTTGATTTTGATGGAGTCCTCTCTTCATTTGTCGAACGTATCGGATGGCCTATATTATCAAGTGCTTTAATGGTCAAACCTGATTTGTCTAGAGAACAAATAAATGATTTCTCTTTAACAGCACTCGATTTCTTAACAACTTTAGAAAAAAAACCTAAAAATACAAGTCTCTTTAAACTTGCATTCAATATTGGTAAACAAATGGGAATGACTAATTTTCAAGCTCTTAAGTTTGTTTTTACTACAGGAATTATGTATGCTAAAGCTCGTAAAACAATAGTTCCTACAACTGGTGTTCGAGATGTTTTAAGGATTCTTCTTGCAGAGAATTATAAGGTTATATTGGTAACTAATACTAGTTGGGGAGTTATCAATAAAGCAATTGAAAAAATTCCAGAACTTGAAAAATTTGATTTAATATTAACTCGAGATGATGTTGATAAAATTAAACCAGATGCAAGTGGATTCATTAAAGCAATAGAAATCCTTGATTTAAAAGCTCACGAGGTTATAACAGTAGGAGATCAAGCAAGTGATATCATTGCAGGTAAAAGAGCTGGGATGAAAACTATAGCTATTTATGAGAAACATATGGCTATCGCAAAACCGCATTTAAAAGCTCAAAATCCAGATTTTCTAATTCGTGATTTAAAAGAAATACCAAATATTTTGAGATATTTAAGAGATTGTATCATAGAAGATATTAGAACAACTATTGATTTAACAGAAAAATCTCTTCAAGAATTTGTAGTTGATTATAACAACCATAGAAATATTGCACCATGAAAAATTTTTTACTTAAATTATTCCGATTCTTTAGGTTTGAAAATTGTCTCTCTTTTTGGCCAAACATTTGTTAATTGTGCTACAGCAAGAATGTGACTACATATTCCTCTATGTTTAAAAAAAGGGCAATTACATTCATATAATCCTTCTGAATATCTCACCCAATATTTCCCATATTTAGTACTAATTACCATATATTTGAACCATGCCCATTGATCAGATTGCTTAAATTTCTCTCCATCAAGGTATTGTATTCTTTTTGAATGGTGCAAATATTTTCTGCTAATCTTTTATTTGTTAGCAACTAAACGATCTTTTAGAATCCATTCAACAATCCATTCAGGCATAGACATATTATTTCACTTTCTAGAAATTTTGCTTTTTGCATTTATTATAGATGTCTGTTCCATTATTTTCAACAATTCTTCAATAAATATTCGTGCTTCTTTTGTTATTTTATATAATTTCCATTGTCCATGTTTTTTATATTCAATTAAACCATTATTACGCAAATATCTTAGATGATGTGACACCAATGTCTGGTGAATTTTAAGAACAGCTTCAAATTCACAATTACATGCCCAATCTTTATTAGATAGAATTATGAGAATTTTCATCCTTATTGGATTAGCTAATAAACGTAGAAATGATGAATATTTTTCTATCATCTCTAAATCTACTGTTTTTTTAATCTCATCTTCCAATAACTCCGGAGAATTACAAATTTTTTTTATTTCTTCTTCATTTATTTTCATTTCATCATTATTGCTCATCAAATTCTCCTCTTTCTAATTTCTCATTTATTAATTATTTATCAAATGTATTTGTAATATATTTTACAAACTTAAAAGTTACTAGAGAGTTATATGAAATTTTTTTTATATATAAATAAATTTATATTTTATTCTTACATTCTTCGCTAGGAGACTTTAAATTGAACAGTGGAACACCAAAAAGCACTGAATTGAAAAAAACCGATGAGAATATAATAAATGTTGATAAGGAAATAGATAAGGCAACACTTGGAGAAGTTTCACAAATAGTACATGTTGAGAAAGAACATAAATTAGGATTTTTTGAAAAATTTCTTGCCTTGTTGGTAGCAATTTGTATGGTGATAGGTATTCTATTATCACAATTCGTTCCAATAATAGGTGAAACACTAAATAGCTGGCAGGTTAATAACATAAACATTCCAATTGGGATTTGTTTATTCTTTATGATGTACCCAGCATTGTTAAATCTCCAATTTTCTGAAGTGAAAAAACTTGGGAAAAATCCTCTACCTATTATTGTAGCATTAATTTCTAATTGGTTAATTGCACCTTCAGTTGCAGCAGGTTTAGGGTATTTGTTTTTAAGAAATTATGATCCACAATTAATAGTAGCAGTAATCTTACTCGGTTCTAGCCCTTGTACAGCAATGGTACTTGTGTGGGGATCTTTAGCAAAAGGCAATCAAGAACAGAATGTGATTAATACTAGTATCAATACAATTTCGATTATTTTTCTTTACGTACCTATTGTGAAATTACTAACTGGTATTCAAGATATTGATATTCCTTGGTTGTGGTTACTAATATCAGTGTCAGTATTTATTGGCATACCATTAATTCTAGGAGTTATAAGCAAACAAGTTCTAACTAAAGCAAAAGGAAAAGAATGGTTTGAGAATAAATATAGACCAATTGTAGGAAAAATCTCAATGGTTGCTTTACTTTTCACTTTAATTGTTTTATTTTCAATTAATGGTCAAGTTATGATTGAAAATCCAATTGAATTACTCCTCGTATCAGCTCCACTTCTTATTGGTTTTGTGATTGTTGTTGGACTCAATCTTCTTGTTACAAAATTATTTAGATTCAGGTATAAAGAAGCGATAATTACTACTATTATTGGAAGTTCCAGTCATTTCGAAATTGCTATCGCAACTGCAATTGGAATTTATGGTGTAGGTTCCATGGCTGCACTTGGAACAACTATGGGGCTTTTTTGGGAAGTACCAATTATGCTTGGTTTAGTTTATTTAGCTAAATTTCTCAACAAGAAAAACTTTTGGAAACCAAAAAATAAGGAAGAAAAAGAGGAAGTCATTTCTTAACTGCTCGAAGTATGCCATTTAAGAGGGTATACTTCTTTCCATTCCATTCAAATGAGGATTTATCTTCAATTGTAATTTCTATTTCTTTAAAACCAGCTTTTTCCATTATTTTAGTATAACCTTCTTTTGTTAATGCGCCACTTACACACCCACACCAAGCATCTGGATTATCTCTTAGACTTTGAGGAAGCTCTTCTTCTACTATTTTGTCAGCATCAACTAATCTTCCACCAGGTTTAAGTATACGATAAGCTTCATTGAAAACAGCTTGCTTGTTAAGTGAGAGATTAATTACACAATTTGAGATTACTATATCTGCAACTTCATCCTCTAAAGGTACCTTTTCTATTTCACCCAATTTAATTTCAACATTAGCTAAACCCATTTTTTCGATATTTTCTTTTGCTTGTTGAACCATTTCAGGAGTCATATCTATTCCTATAGCTTTACCATGAGAACCTGATAATTTTGCAGCTCTAATTAAATCGTATCCTGATCCACTACCAAAATCCACTATAACGTCCCCAACTTTAATATCAGCTCGCCCAGGTAAATCAAAAATACAACCAAAACTTGGTGCTATTAAACCATCACTAAAAAGACCTTTCTCAGGAGGATTATGTTCTGCAACTGATCCTTCTGAGCAACAAACAGTATCTTTCTTTTCTTTAGCTTTTTCTAATGCTTCAGCATATTTTTCTTTTACAGTATCTTTTATTGGGGGCATATTTTTCACATTGTTATTTCTTTTTTTCTTTCTTTAATCTATATTGTTATTTAAAAAGTAATATGTATGAAATTATTGTACAAAAACATACTATTTTTAAATTAGTATTAGAATGAATATTACAATTTGACTTGAAAAAATCAAATAATATTTTCAATTTCCAACTATTGGTGTAACAGATGACAACGATAAATACAACTGAGATTTCACAAAATAAAAAAGAAACATTAGATAATTTACTTTTAGAGTTTAGAAGAGATACTCCTACTTTTTATGATCCAGGTGAATGTGAGGTTCACTATGTTCCAGTAGAAGATGGAGAAATTAGGGTATTTCATCATATGCCAGAAAAAAGAATGTATAAAAGACCTATTGTGTTTGCTCCAGGATTCGGAACAACTCCTTGGAGCTGGAGGGAATTTCACCAAACACATCACAATTTAGGAGAATATTATCATATTGAGACAAGAGACAAAAAAAGTAATCGAATCAAACGACATAGAAAAGTCAATTATAGGATTGAACAATTGGCAAGGGATATTGCTGAGGTTATAAAATATTTCAACCTAACAGAGAAAGACTATATTTTGACAGGAGCTTGCATGTGTGCTGGTGTAATACTTCAAGGATTAATTAATAAAAATTTCAATCCTCCAACAACTATTGTTTTTGATCCCTTCACAAAATGGACTCAAAATCGATTTTTAATCAGATTTATTATGCCTATATTACCTCCTTTTTTGTTTGGATTATTAAAATATTTATTTGCCAAAATTATTCTAGCAAACATGAAAAATGAAGCTCAAAAGCAAAGAAATATGACAACAGTTGATGCAGCAGTCCCTTGGATTTGGAGAAAATTTAGTATGCAAAACCTAAATTATGATTTGACAGAGAAATTCAAGGAAATTGAAAATGAGGTTTTCGTCTTTCATGGACCAAAGGACAAGTATCATCCTGAGGGAACATTTGAAAAAATAGCTGAAAGAATACCAAAAGGACGCTTTTTCCTTATGAAGGCTTCGGATGAAGATAGAGAACTCTTAGCAGGAATTATTGCTTCCTCCTTTGCGAGCATAACAAAGGATGATGGTGTACCAGCTAATTTATCAATTTTTGAGATTGATTTACATCGAAGTGAGAAATGATTTTATTTTAAGATAATAAAAAAATACTCAAGTGAATTAATACATGGTGTGGAAAAAGTGACTAAAGTTACCTTTAATGAAGAGAATCAAAAATTAATTGATAATTTGATTACTAAATACAGTAGAGATGTTCCTTATTTTGCTGAAAAGGATATCTGTGAAGAAATTAATGTACCAATAGAAGACGGGGAACTAAAAGTATTCCACTATATTCCTAAGAATAACAAAGGTAAAAGACCGATCTTATTTGCACCAGGATTTGGATCTTCGACTTGGGCTTGGAAAGATTTTGTAATTCCTTTTTATGAAAAAAACGAATTTTATTATTTAGAAACAAGAGAAAAAAATTCTAGCAAAATTAGAAGATCGAGAAAATCTAAATTTACAAATGAACAAACAGCAAAGGATTTTGGAGCAACTATCAAATATTTAGGATTAGATAAGAAGGATTTTGTTCTTATGGGGACAAGTTATAGTGGTGGTGCGATTCTAAATGGAATTGCAAAAAAAATTTTCTCCGCTCCAACAGCAATTGCTTTTCAACCCTTGAAAACTTATAAGAAACAGAGAAAAATAACTATTATATTCTTCCCCTTCCCACCCTTTGCTTTGAATTTGTTTAAACATATTTTTGTTTGGTTGGTTTTTCTTGGTATGAAGAATAAAGAACAGAAAAAAAGAATAAAGAAATATATTGTTGAAGGAGACGCATGGAAATGGCGGAGAGGAGGTATAGATAATTTCAATTATGACCTAGAAGATGCATTACCATTAATTGAGGATGAAGTGTTCATTTTTCATGGACCAAAAGATCGTTATCATCCAGATATTGTATTTGAAGAAATGACTAAAGCAACACAAAAAGGACGTTATTTTCATTTAAATTGTGCAAATGATAAAAGACAAATACTAGCTGGTATTATTGGATATGAATTTACAAATGTAAAAAAAGAAGAGGGTGTTCCTGAATCATTCAAACCATTTGAAGTTGAGATAATAAGAGAAAAATAATACTATTAATACAATTCTTGAAAAGTTGGCCTACAAAGATGAAGGAGACTAATAATAAAACTAAGGAATTACAAGATTTAATTAATAGTTTAATTTCTCAACATAACACTGACGGACCTTTTTTTTATGACGAAGGAGTGTGTGAAATACTTTATGTACCAATTGAGGTTGGGGAACTACGAGTATTTCATCACAAACCTCAAGATATCAAAACAAAAAGACCTGTTTTATTTATTCCAGGTTTTGGAACATCTCCGTGGTCATGGAGGTATTTTAGCACACCATTTTATCAAAAAGGGGAATATTATTTTTTAGAAACCCGAGAGAAAACATCCAGTAAGATAAAAAAATCTTATAAAACAAAAATGTCAGTAGATCAAAAATCACAAGATGTTGGAGAAGTTATCAAATATCTTCAATTAGATAAACAAGATTTTGTTTTATTTGGTGCTAGTTATTGTGGGGGAGTAGTTCTAAATGGTTTAATTAAAAAATATTTCACTGCACCAACTATAATCAATTTCGATCCACTTGAATCTTTTAAAAATCATAAAAAATTAGCAGCAACATTAACATTATTTCCACCATTTGCTCTTAGTTTATTGAAAAACATTATTGCTAATATCTTATTAATAGGCATGAAAAACAAATTACAAAAAGAAAGAATTTTTGACTATCTTAGAAATGCTGATGCTTGGAAATGGCGCAAGTCTGGAAAAGATAACTTAAAATTTGACATTGAAGATTCATTACAATTTATCGAAGAAGAAGTTTCAATATTCCATGGTCCATTAGATCGTTATCATCCTGATTTTGTTTTTGAAAATATAGCAGCAAAAATGCCTCTAGGACGCTATTTCTATATGAATACTGCAGATGAATATAGAGAGCTATTAGCAGGTATAATTGGATATGAATTTTCCAAAGTTACAAAGGAGAATGGAATACCAGAATCTTTACAACCATTTGAGATTAAAGATATAAGAAAAAAAGAGAAAAGGGCATAATAGAGTAGAATTGTTATTTCTTATTTTTTAATAGCCAATCTTTGTCATATTGCCCAATATATGTGAATCCCAATGATTTTGGACCTGTGTGAGTACCAATTACTGGACCTGCTTCTTGGATTCGGACTTCTTTACCATTGTCATTAACTTCTTCCATAATTTCTAGAAGCTCTTTAGCGGTATCCAAATCACGAGTATGCCAAATGAATATATTATCAGTAACTGCATTCTTCACTACATAAGGTGCCATTTGTTTCATTTTGCGAATTACTTCTTCTCGTCCTCGTAAAGTTCCACCTGGAGCAACAACTCCATCTATGAAGTGTAAAATTGGTTTAATGTTTAATGCTTGACCAAAAAATTTCTTTGCTCTGCCAATTCTTCCTCCTCGAAACAGATATTCCATAGTATCCATAACAACTACTAGTCTTGTTTGAGGAATTAATTCATCCAGAGCTTTTAGCACCTCTTTCTTTGTAGAATTATTTTGAGCTAGTTTAGCTGCATGAACAGCTAATAAACCTAAGCAACTTGCAGAGACCTTTGAATCAACGATTGTAATGTCAGCATTTTCTATTAGGGGAACAATACGCATTGCACTTTGGATTGTACCTGACAATTCTTTCGAAATAAATATTGCTACAATTGATTCTGCATCATTATTCGCATTCTCAAAAGCATTTTGGAAAGATTTTGGTTTAGGCACAGCAGTAGTGGGCATTTCAGAACATGTTGCTAATTGATCATAAAAATCTTCCTTAGATATATCACCAAAATCACCATATAATTGGTAAGCATTAGTTCCAAAAATTACTTGAAATGGAGCAATATGAATACTATATTTTTCAATTAAGTCTTTAGGCAGATCACAACTGCCATCTGTTACAATTGATACTTTTTTCAAAGGATTTTACTCCAATAGTTAGATATAGTTATAAAATCGCGTTTTAAATAGTGATTAATTTTGAGGATATAATACTCTTAGTTTTTATTAAATTTATTAATAAATTTTTTTAGTATTTTTAGTTAAAAGAATCAAAAAAAGAAAGAATTATCATTGAGATTTATCTCAATGAACTTTTATTTATTATTATTCCTTTTGTGAACCCGATATTGTAAATGAAGGAAGTTTTAGAGGAGGAATATTGCCATTAGTATCATTAGGATCTTGATATTTTCCAATTAAATCTATTTCTTTAAAGAATCTTAGAATTGAATCGGTATATCTTAGAGTCCTTAATGGATATTGTATTTCACCATCCTTGATGAACCAAGCTCCATCTCGAGTAAGACCTGTGAATACTCCTTTCGTTGGATTAACAGCATTCTGATAATGGAAATGTGTTACCAAGATACCATTTCTTGTTTCAGCAATCATTTCATCAAGAGAAGAATCACCTTCACCAACAAATAAGTGAGTAGCTATTGGAAGTGATCTTCCAAAGAATGCAGCACTATGACCTGTACTTTTAACGCCATCCTTATCAGCTGTTAAAGTATCATAAACTAAATTCTTGCATATGCCCTCTGTGATTAATTCTAATTTAGATTTAGGAATACCTTCAGAATCAAATAAATCGCGATATTCCATCCGTTTGTCGTAAGCATCGTCCCAAAGATTTAATTTTTCAGAGAAAATTTGATCACCAATTTTATCTCGTAAAAAGCTTATGTAATCCTGATACATCATAGCACTAAAACCAAAGTAGCTCAAATAGAACATTAAACCTCCTGCTGCAGCGGGTTCTAAAATTACTTCATAATTACCTGGTTCAAGATATTTCATTCCAAAACCATCTACTGCTTTTTGTGCTGCTTTTTCTGAAACTGCCTTAACTTGAAGTTTTGAGAAATCCATTCGATTGTCTGAAGACCATCCAGCTGTTTCTTCTGTGCCATCATCTGCGAGAACAGTTAAATTAATGTTACTAGTTGTGCTTCTATCATAAGCTTCTACACCTAATGAATTTAGAATTACTCTTTCATTGGTTGAATGAGATATTGCACCTGCAACAGCTTTTATTCTTTTATCGATACTATGGGCACAGTCTATAGCTAATTTTGCATATTCTGCACGTTGCTCAGGAGTGGCATCAATAGTTTTCTTAGATACAAGGTCATCTAATGTTAATATATCAGTATAATTTTGTGTTCCTGGAAGTGATTTGAAATCTTGATTTTCAGGAGAGATTTTAGCAATTTGGACTGCATTGGCAACTGCATTAGCAATTGATTTATCATCAAAAACCTCTACATTAGTAGAACCTTTCCTTTTTCCGATATAAATATCAGTACTCACATTGAAATGTCGTTCAGCAACGTTTTGATCAATAATGCTATTTGCTAATCGTGTTAAAGAACGGTCACTTGAAATTATTGTGACTTGTGCTTGACTAGCTCCTAATTTTTCAGCTTCCTTAAGGACGAATTGCCCTTTTTCTAAAAGTAATTCCTTATTGAATACCACTGGTCGAAGTCGCCTCCTGCATAACTCCTACACGAACATTGTTAAATCGTGCAGTACCACATCCATGACCTACATACATTACTTGACCTGGTTGTCCTTTTCCACAATTTGGAGTTCCAAGAACTTTCCAATCATCTTTTGAATGAGCATTCATTGAACCCCAGAATTCAGGAGTAATACCAGTGTAGGTAGGATTCTTTAATATTTGACCTATTTCGCCATCAATTATTTCCCAAGCAATTTCTGTTCCAAATTGGAAGTTCAAACGCTTGTCATCAATGCTCCAACTTTTATTAGTAGACATTAAAATGCCTTTCTTAGTATCAGCAATGAGTTCTTCTCTTTTCCAATTTCCTGGTTCAAGACTAATATTAGTCATTCGAACTAGAGGAAGTTTTTGTGGACTATCAGCACGCATTCCTGCAGAACTCTCTTTTAAACCTAAAATTGCTGCTGTTTCTCGAGAACTCTGATAACCAACAAATAATCCTTCTTTTACTAAATCTACTCTTTTAGCTTTGACTCCTTCATGATCATATCCATAGGTTCCTAATCCCCCTGGTATAGTGCAATCTGAGGTCATGTTAACAAATTCGCTTCCATATTTTAATTTTCCAAGTAAATCTGGTGTCATAAAACTTGTTCCAGCATAAGCTGCTTCTGTACCTAAAACTCTATCCAATTCAGTTGGATGACCACAGGATTCATGTATCTGTAGCATCAATTGATGTCCATCTAAAAGTAAAGTTGTTCTGTCTGTTGGACAATGTTTTGCAGTTGTTAGAGTAATTGCTTCTTTTGCTGTTTTATCAGTATTTTCAAGAAGTTTCAAACTTTCAAAGTATTCATATCCTTTTGTTGAAAAGTTTCCTCTGAAAGATCCTGGAAAAGATCTAGTCTGAGGTGGTTCACCTTGAGTTATAGCAGTACAAGAAATTCCCCCACCACAAAAAGTAATTTGTTGAGTAATATATGCTCCTTCCAAACTAGCGAAAATCTGATCTTCCTTGTGTCCGCGATAATCTGCTCGAGACATTTTAATTACTTCAGGATTATAGTCTCTCATTCTCTTATCAGCTTCCATCAACAAGTTGATTTTTTCTTCAGAAGGTATAGAGAATGGGTCCTTTTTAATTGGTGTCTGATAATTATCCTCGACAGGCTTTTCATCTACAAAAACAATAGGCTTTTTCCGGGTTGCACCAGAAGCCTTAGCTATTCTTACAGCAAGTTTAGCTACGCGCTCAATTTCCTTTCCAGAAACATCATATGAACCTGCAAAACCTAAACCACCATTGGCAATTGTTCTAATACCAAATCCTGTAGTTGTCCTTATGTTTAGGGTTTGGATGTTTCCTTTTTTGATTGAAATATCCTCATCTTTTATAGTAACAATTCGGATATCTGCATATGTAGCGTCTTCTTTACTGCAAATCTCTAGAGCTTTTTCTGTGAGATCGCGCATAGTGGTTTTACACCTTATAGAAAAAATAGAAAAAGAAATTTAAAATTCTTTCTAAGAAATTTAAATGTTCAATTTTCTTTTAATCCTTTCTTTTTTTGCTTATCTGCCATTGGTAATATCACAAAAATAGTAAATAATACAGAACCTAAGGGTACGAAAATAGCTATAAATTTTCCATTATTTGGAGTCTCTAGTAGTTCAATGTTTGCATCTAGATAATCCTTATATAATGAAAAATTGCTTGCTAAATTTTCAATCACAACTGGATTTGGATAGTCATCAGTGTATCCAGTCTCAGTTTCAATGAATTCAGCTAAATCTGGATCTTCAATAAATACTTCAGCATAAATTTTTTTGATAATAGGTAAAGAATAATCATACATTTCAGTCATACTAATGATATCATCTGCATTTGCATCAGCTGAAGAGTTTGTTAAGGTGGCTGCCCAAAAATGTGAAGATATTATTCCATAAAATTCACTTTCCGAATAAGGCCATCCTTCATCTGAATCATCAGGTGTAAAAGCTATTCCAAATTCATTTGCAGCAACACTTCCCATAGCATAAAATGAATTTTCAGTTGAATATTGTAACAATGGTTCTATAAATTCTCCAGCATGACATGAGTCAATTAACAGTATTTTGTAATCTGTTGGTATTTCTAGAAATTCTTTATGAAACCAAGAATTAAAATCAAGTATATCCCTTAAACACAAATATCCATGTGTAGCAAAGAAAACAATTACAACATCATTTTTATCGACTGTGTCTTCTAGTTTATCCATCTCTTCTTTTAGATTGGCAATTGTTATTGAATCATCTCCATAAAGATATGAAAAACTATCAGAAGACCAACCAATGTCAATTAAGCTATTCTTGAATTCATTTGCATTACAATCATAATTATTTTCTGCTCTTGTAGAAGGTGCAAATTGATCTACTAAAAGCCCAAACGTTTTTACTTCCGTTGTTATTCTTCCGTTAACTTGATTAATACTGAAAAGAAGTGATGAAGAAATAGAAAACATAAGTAATGCTAAAATCATAGAAAAAAGCTTTATTTTACCTCTTTTTTTCAATTATAGTACCTCAAATAATAATCCTATTCACTATTTTTCTATTGTAATAATAAAATAATAAACAATTTTACAACTCTGAAAATTAATTTTTCATTATTTAATGGTTTCAATATGGTTTCAAAACCTTCTGAATACTATCCTCCAACCATTACTTGAGATTGTTAAAAATCTACTTGTGTTATTAGTATATTCAGCAAACAAAGAGTGAGTCCAATGATGTATAATGGTTTAATAAAATTAATCATTAACTGAGAAGGAATTGGCTCGGAGTTTCAAATTAAATCGGAGGAAAAAAAATGAATAAAAAAATCTTAATTGGAATTGCCCTTATTGGATTGTTCCTAATTCCACTTAGCAGTCAATTAGTAATTGGTGCTAATGAAAAAATTGGTGTTAGTGAAAGTAATGGTGCAATCACTTTAGTAACAGATGAAATAACTGTTAAAATAACTCCTGAACAAGCAAATATCTTTTGGTGGTATGGGAATAAATCCAATACCAATGAAATGTACAAACTACAATTAACAGCTATTCAAGAATTCACAGGTGATGATGATGTTCTTGATTCAAGAACAGAATTATTTGGTATTAAATACAATCTTGTAAGTCCAGATTGGGATTATGATATTGTAGAAGGAGAAACAGAAGTAACAATCACTTTAAGTCTTCTAGGCTTAGCAAATGGTGCTAATATTTACTTGATCATGCATATCTATAACGCAGACACAGAGATTGTTGGAACAGATGAAGTAGTTGATGGTTTATCAGAGTTAAAATTCGATATTATTGTTGAAGATTGGACCTTTGGAACATTAGCAAAAGGTTATGCCATTCAAACATATCTAACTGAAGTACAACATAGACATAGAGTTGAAGTTAGAAATGGCACAGCTTTAGAAAACGGTACATTGACAAGAACAATGCAATTTGACAGTGAAGAGTATACAGGACCAGTTGCTTACTATGAATGGACTACTTTCGCAAATATTTACAATTCTACAGAAGATCTAGTTGACACAATTGATGTTGGCACAGCCTATTTTGATGATTTAGCAGCAGCTCCTACAGAAGCACCAGGTTTCGCAGAAGGATTAGCTCATCTATGGTTAACTTATCCAGAATATTTGGATGATCATAAAATGGTTCATGATCCAATTATTGGTGTCAATGAAGTTGAAACAGTCGGTTTTTCATTATATCTTTTACCAATATTTGGTGGTTTAGCAGTTATTACCGCAGTTATGGTAGTTGCTCGTAAAAGAAAGAACTGATTGAAAATAGAAGGAAATTAATCCTTTAATATCTTTTTTTTTTTATTTTTTAGTCTTTTTTTAATTTATATTGTTACTATTATTTTAGAAAAGAAAAAGAGAAAAGTTAAATGATTCTTCTATAAACCATTTACTTATCTTATTGGTATCTGAGATTGATTTCTAGCATGCCAATAATTATGCTCATTAAAGACATGTTGCCATTTCCATTCATAATAGATAGTTATTATCCCAAGTGTTAGCCATGACAAAAAGATATTGATTAGCAAAATACTCAAGCCATCTGGAATATTTGGCGCACCTTGATAAACTGCTAAATGATCATGTAATTTTGAATATTTTACATACATTGCTATTAGAGAACCGATTCCTGGTATTAAAATACATAATAATACCATCAACCAAGTTTCTGCGTTGGTTGAAGGAGCCTTTTCCCGATGGGCATATCTTGTATTATGCTCATCCAAGTCTAAGAAATTTAGCAAGTAGTAAATAACCATACAAATCCCACCTGTTATAATCCCTAGAAAAAACCATAAGAAATAAGAACGAGTTGCTTGTATATCTTGAGACATTTGAATTTTCTCCATAAATAAATTCATTCGTTTCTGTATAAATATACTACCTTTTTAATTTGAATAAAAAAGTGCTTCTGAATAAATTTTATTAGTTTAGGTAATAAATTATTAAAGTGATAAAGGTAATTTTTTTGTTAAATTCATTATTCGAGGTTTATTAAGTTGAATAATCAAATTAAGGAAGATTTAGAAGAGCTTTCTCAAATAATAGGAGTTTCTTCTCGAGAAGGCAGAGTTGTAAAAGCAATAGAAAAGAAAATTAGCTCACTTGCTGATGAAGTTAAAATTGACAAGTCAGGTAATCTGATAGTAACACTCAAGGGAACAAACAAAGATGGTCCTACTTTAATGCTAGATGCTCATACTGATGAAATTGGGATTATGGTTCGACATATCACTTCTGATGGTTTTATTTACTTTGCTAAAATAGGAGGATTTGTAGATTTAATCTTTCCAAGCCAAACAGTAATACTTGTTCCTGAAAATGAAGGGCACCCATCAGTATATGGTGTTATTGGTATTAAAGCACCTCATATTATGACCCAGGAAGAGCAAAAAGTTGTTCCGAAAGCAGAGGATTTAGCAATAGATATTGGCGCAACATCTGATGAAGAAGTTAGAGAACTTGGTATTGATATAGGTACGACTGGCACATTAGTTGGGGAATTTAGAGAGTTACTAAATGGAAGAGTTCTAGGAAAAGCCTTTGATGATAGAACAGGATGTGTAGTATTAATCGAAACATTGCGTAGGTTAGCTAAAAATCGTCCTGAGGGTACAATTATATTCAACTTTGCCTCTGCAGAGGAAGTTGGAGGAAGAGGAGCTACTACTGCTGCTTATTCCATTGAACCTGATATGGCTATAGCAATAGAAAATACTACTGCAGCAGATACTCCAGGTGTTCCAGATCGCGATTGTCCTACAAAATTAGGTCTTGGTCCAGCATTAACAGTAGCTGATAGATCTTTAATTGTAGATCAAAAAATCCTTGCTGAACTTAAAATAATAGCTGGAAAATTAAAGATTCCTTGGCAATATAAAAAACCAATATCAGGAGGAACAGATGCTGGTAGAATTGCAATTGTAAAAGAGGGTATACCCTCTGCGGTTGTATCGGTTCCATGTAGATATATTCATAGTCCAATTAGTATTCTCAACATAAAGGATATCGAAAAAACATGTGATCTAATAGAAGCATTTGCTAAGAGTTTTCATGAATTACTTTAAAGCAAATACTTTCTTATTTTTTGAATCGCAAGTAATGATTATAAATACTATTTTTCATTGAAGAAAATAACTAAACCTATTGGAGAATTGAAAATCATGCCTACAACAGATTTGAGACCTTTTTTTAATCCTAAAAGTGTAGTATTAATAGGAGCTTCCGAACGTCCTGGTTCAATAGGAGGGATGTTAGCAAAACACCTTTTAGAAGGAAAATTCGAAGGAAATTTATATTTTACTAATATCAAAAGGGAGACGATTTTTAATCATAAATGCTATCCCAATCTTGAAACTTTACCCGAAGACCCAGAATTAGCTGTTTTAGCTATTCCTGCTAATTTTATTCCTGCGGAATTACAAAAATGTGCAGAACGCAACATACATCATGCAATAGTGCTTAGTGGAGGATTTTCAGAAGTAGGTAATATAGAATTAGAAGAAGAATTAATTCGGGTAGCAAAGGAAAATGATATTCGGATTATTGGTCCAAATTGCGCTGGTATAGCTTCTACGCACACAAAAATGATTGCTGCAATGGAAAATACTTACATTCCCGGTGGATTGTCAATCATATCACAAAGTGGTGCACTCGCTGGTTCAATGATGTTACGAGCAACTTACGAAGGATTAGGAATAGATAAATGGATTTCTTTTGGAAATGCATGTGATGTAGAAGAATCTGAATTACTGAAATATTTAGCAGAAGAAAAAAATTCTCCAACAAAAGTGATTTTCTTATATCTTGAAGGAGCAACAAATGGTAGAAAATTGATTGAAGAGTTAAAGATAGCAACCAAATTGAAACCAGTTATTTTTCTGAAAGGTGGAAGATCTGCAATAGGTAATAAAGCAGCTATGACACATACTGCTTCTTTAGGGGGGGATCCTAAAATCTATGAGTCAGTAGCTAAACAAACTGGAGCATTATGGGTTGAATCTTTGGATGAAGCTTTTGACACCTATGCAGCACTAGCACCTTATCTTAATCGTGGTGGAAAAAGAATCGCAATAGTTACAAATTCAGGTGGACCAGGAGTACTAACATCTGATAATTTAGACTTTTTAGGGATGGAGCTAAATCAACCATCAGAAAAATTGCGAGAAAAATTAAAAGAATTACCAACAGCTTGTCCACGAGAAAATCCTTTCGATTTACTTGGAGATGCTACACCAGAACGCTATGAGCTAACATTAAGAGCACTTGCTCATTCAGGAGAATTTGATACAATAATTACTATTATGGTTCCACCTGGTGATGCAGACGTAGATGGCGTAGCAAAAGTTATGGTAAAAATTGCTAAAGAGGATCATAAAACAGCAATAATCGGATGTCTTCTTGCAGGGAAAAAGGTTGAGAATGCCATCAAAATACTTCGTGAAAATGATATTCCATCATTCCCCACACCAAAAAGAGCTGCATGGGGTGCTCATGCATTAAATCTTTGGAAAAAAAGTAAAGAATAATTTTTTTTCCAAAATTTCTCTATTCCATTGGTGAGATTATTATTTGAGCTAATGATCGGAAGTTTGAATAAAAAGTATCAGCAGCAGATTTACCTACATAACGTTCATTTAATTCACTGAAAAATTCAAGTGCTTTGAATTCCTTTTTGCTTAAATCAATAAATAAAGCTCTTCTAAGAAATACTTCTACTGATTGAGAGTCTTTAGCTCTTTTTTGGGATGAATAATCAGTAAGCATAAATCTTACTTCAGTTAAATTATTTGAATCTTTTACAAAATGAAGATTTTCAATAGAGTTCAATATTGTTTGAAGATGATTTGGGGGAATATTCAGCTTTCCAAATGAAATATACCACTCTTTTTGTTTTTCATCAAATTCAATAATTTGTAAATTGTTAAAAATAATAAAGGGTATTTCTAGAGTAGATCTTATTAATTGATTAAAAATTGGAACTGTTTCTTCCACTATTGTTTGGCGTATTATTCTTTTTTGAGCTCGACTTATTCCCTCCTTTTTATAAACAGATTTTAGATTTTGACTAATTTTATTTTCAAGTGTTTGTTTACCATTTGTAACTGTTAATTTTGAAATAATCCCATCCCAAAAGAATTTATTTTCAATCGTGTCGATATATTTGGAATCAGCTACCCACAATGAAGCATATGTTGTCATTAAATCTTGGAAATCAGAAGGAATTACACCAGAATTGATATTTGAATTGGTTACTAGCTGTTTTCTAACAGTTTCTTCATATTGATCTGGAGAGAATTTCAGAATAGGAATTAATGATTTTAACACTTCTTGAGAAAGTTGATTCAGCTCTTTACTTCCTACAAAAAGCTTTCTCATTATACCTCCTCCTGCTACAACAGAAGTGAGAGTTTTACTGATATCCTTTAATTTCTTTAGAACCAAAGAGAATTTCTTTTTACCGGTAGTGTCACCTGCAGAAACTTTGGTTTTCTTTTCAACTTCTGCAACTAATTTTTTCAGCCTACTTTGTCGTTTTTCTATTATATCTGTTGCATATTTTACCCATAATTTTTCTAATACGCAAGGATTCTTTAGTAAAGAGTCAATGGTCCCTTCGATATTTAGGAAAGAAATTTTTACTCGTAAAGATTTGAGTTGTAAATCAGAAAGATTTGTTTGTTTCTTTTGATCTAAAGGTTTAAACCACCCGCTTTCATAAGCAACTCTTGCTAATTCTAAAGGATTAGGTAAAATGTGTTTAAATTTTGTATTTCTTTCTAAAAATTTAATCACTTCAGATGAGAAAAGTTCTCTACCACCAGGTCTTCTAGATATTTTTTCAATTAATTGTATTAAAATGAATATACTTTGAATTTCAGCAACAAATTTCTCAATCATCCTTATAAGATCATTTGGTGGTGTAGGTAATTTTTCTGGACCAAAGATTGTCTGTAAAATTCTTGCAAGAGTTGTTTCAAGTGAAGTTCTAAATGATCTGAAAAAGAATGTTAAATTTTCAAAATTTTCGAATCGTTGTAATGAAGGCTTTGCTTTAGCTATTCTTTTAAGAACAAGTTTCTTTGTTTCAGGTATAATTTTAAATTGGATTTTGTTTTCAAATTGATTGATGCTATTCTCAACTATTTCTTCAGGTTTATATCTTCGACCGTAAAATGTTTTTTCCAAACATTCAGCTATTAAAGTATAAACCATATCTGGTACCTCGCGTAATTGATATGGTTCAATAATCGACTCAAGAAAATACAAAATCATCAAATCGTGAACTGATTGATTTTTATCATTTGATAAAGAGGAATGTGTTTGTCCAATAATATTATAGAGAATTACAGCTTCATCCAGTGATGTTCTAAACCTCTCAAGTGATTCAGAAGATTGCTTTCGTATAATTGGTTCTAGCTTCTCAAAGGAAGAATCAGCTAGAGGAATGAAAGGATGTTCTTTCTTCAATGTATTAATAAATTCATCATAGATGTTATTCAATAACTGCTTCTCTTTTTTCATAACCTCAGAGGAAGAATATTTCGAAGTTACTTCTCTTAGAATATTGAATAATTTTTCAATTATCCATTGTTGATCTTTAAGTTCCTCTAACAAGACAGAATTAATTGTTTTTCTAAACAGATCATCCAATTCATTTTTATCAAAAACTACTTCCTTTGACATAGCAACAAAATTCAGCGGATATTTTCTAAACAATTTCCTATACAGATCTTTTACACAATTTGTTAATAAATCATTTACAACATCAGGAAGTTTTTCCGGTTTTGTAACTAAAATTTTCTCAAAAATAAAAGCTTCATTTACTAATTCTACTTCTTGTATTTCAATTGAACCTCTTTTTGATAATGCTTTAGAGGAATCTTTCAATTGATTTGCAATTTTTTCAACTTCGTCTGTTATTTCCTTTCTAGCAATAGTTGCTTTTTTAACTAAAAAATGATCGATTATTCGAACGATTTCATTTAATGGATTAACATTTGATGCAAAAAATAAAGGAAAAAGTGCATCACTTTTCATTCCTTGAATATAAAAATATCGAGCTAATTCATGCTGCAATTCTTTTTGTGTTAGAGTAGATAATTTTCCACTAGCATATGATTGCGCCCATTTTTCGAATTCATTTTGGTTCTCCCAAAGTTTATTTAATAAATCAGTAATTTTCGGTTTGAATGATTTTGTAAAAATACGAATTTTATCACCTGATTTTTTGTAAACACTATTAGCAGTAGATATTATTACATCAATTGCCTCTTCAATTTTAGGTACTATTCCAATACTTGTATATTCATCAATAAATCGATCAACAATAGCTTTAGCTGTTAATTCAGCATATTCTACAATAAAATCTAGTTCTTTATCTTCTCCTTCAAAGTCTTTGATAGCAATCAAAATAATTGGCGTTTGTTCTCCTGCTTTTACCATCTTTGAAGCTAATATACCATTTTGGAAACGAGAGAAATTTATTGAATTAAATCTATCTTCTGTAGTTTTATTATTTGTAAGTCCTATTTCTTCTGCAAAACTAGCTAATGCTCCCCCTAATGCAGCTACTAAAGAAGTGTCTGTTTGAATATACCCCAATGATACGAAATCAGTATTATCTTCCCTTGAAATTATTATTTGTGAATCCAACCTAATACACCTTTTAATTAATATAGATAAACAGTTTTGGGATAGGAATTTTAGTTTGAATAAATTCTCTCTAATGATATTGAAATTAAAAATTCCCCTTTTAAAATAGTTTTGAATGCTACCAAGATTTTTTTTAGAGAAAAAAACAAAAAAAATGATTGAAATTTTCTTCAATCCATAAAATTTTATATCACTTTATTATGAATTTACTTGTAAATTTTGCATTACTCATGGAATCTAAAAACTTCCATTAATTCCCATGTTATGGTTCAAAGGATTGAAAACACAAATGGCATTAGATATAATTAAAGAGCAAAGATTGATTCGAACATTATTCTACTCCTTAATCCAAGCAGCTGAATTGATCTCCGATAATAAAGAATTATCACAAAAATTTACTGCAAATATCGAGAAGTATATTAGAGAAAGATTGAACTTTGATGAAGATACTAGAGAAACAGAGGAAGTTATTGATGAATTACTAGAAATGTTAGGATGGAGAAATTCTATAATAAATGTAGAACTAACTACTGGAACTGGTAAAGTATCACTAGGAAAAAATCGTTTCATAGTAAAAGATGTAGCTGATGTAAAAGGAACATTGTTAATGATTGAAGCACTTTTTGAAGGCATTGGTTATCACCTCTTAAAAGGAGCTGTAAATGCTGAAGCAAAATTATCATTAACAGCTGGAAGCCATTACGATATTTCCCTTACAAGAAAAGTTGGTGTTATTATAAAAGAAAAAGTTTCAGATGGGAAAGTCGTAGAAGTCCCAGGAGAAGACCCAACAATACATACTTCACTTACAATTGAATCATTGTTCAGTCCTATATTCTCCAGACGAATACCTGATGTCTTATTATTTGACACAGCTTGGAAAGTAATTACTGAATCATTGGTAGCAAATGTTTCACCTGAAACCGATTCCAAAATCAAAGATATGCTAAAGAATGAATCTGTTGCAAATCTCTCGCGTTTTATTATGAAACTTACAGGTGATGAAACTGATGAAGAAATAAGGAATTTATCAGAATTAGTTGGAGAATTCATCGCAAAAATTCTTAGTACAAAAATAGATGGTCCATTAATTGATCACCTTCAAAACACTCTACAAGATAGACATGCTACTACCTATCTAATTTATTATGATTGTAGAACTTTTTGTGCAAATAAAAGGTTTGAAAATAGATGTAAATTTATCAGAGGAATGTGGGTAGGAATACTTGGTGAGATTTACGGAATGCCTATCACAATTAAGGAAGTTTTACACGCTGGGAAGCGAGATACTTATTGTATGATGGAACTTATTACTTCTAAAAAAGAAAATAAATAATTAGAATTAACAATTTCTCTTTTTTAGAATTTTTATCATTTTTTCGTTAGCTAAGGTATTAATCTCATTTATATTATAACCAGTTTTTTCTGTTATCTCCTTAATATCTTCAAATTCAGGTTTAAAATGCACAACATCACCATTGTTATCATAAGCAATCTTTCCTCGTATAAGCCATTTTTTACCATCTATTTCAATTTCAAACTCTTGGATTTTTCTTGAAAGCATTATTTTATTACTTCTGTTGATTCTTACTCCAATAGTACTTGTTTGATTCATAATTTCAATTGCAAATCTTTTCTCATCTTCAGGAGCACAGAGAACAGAAATCTTAGTTCCCGGTCTTCCTTTTTTCATATAGATTGATGTCAAGTAGACATCTTTTGCACCCATTTCCAATAATCGATTACTTAGAAAACCAATTATTTCACCTGAACAATCATCGATATTTGTTTCAATGATAGAAATTACTTCTTCAGGATAATCTTGATCTAAAGTTTCACCAAGAATCAAACGTAAAGCATTTGGTGAATTTTCTAATGTCTTAGTTCCAAAACCTATTCCAACTTGTTCAATTTTCATTGATGGAGTGCCATTCTTTACTACAAATTTATTTTGCTCAATTAGTGAAGCAATTATTATTGCTGCAGTAGGAGTGAAAAATTCTCCCTTTATTGAACCTAGAAAGGAAGGAATTGCAAATTTTTTCAAAATTTCTACTATTGCAGGAGCTGGAACAGGTAAAGTACCATGTGAGAATGTTACTGTTCCTGATCCTAAATTCACTGGGAGTAGACAAAGTTTACTTTGAAATAATGACATTTGATCAAAAAGATAAGCTACTCCTAATACGTCCAAAAAAGTATCAAGAGATCCTGCTTCATGCAAATGTACTTTCTCAAGAGGTTCACCATGTGCTTTTGCTTCTGCTTCAAACAATATTTCTAATGCTCTTTTACTAAAAGTTTTAGCTACATCAGATAATTCTAACAATTTACTTGCTTTTTCAATAATCTCAAATGCTTGAGGAGCATGAAGATGACGAGAAGGTTCCTTTATTGAAATTTTAAGGTAAATTCCTTCTAACGCTCTAATATTCTTTCTTTCTAATTTAATTTTGATTTCTGCTTCAGTGCTTATGTTTGTACATTGAACGATTTTCCTAGCAATTTCATTTACTAATTTCTCTCTCTTTTTATCTGCTTCTATTTTTATTTCTTCACTATAAAATAAATCAAGTGATGCACTTAGAAACATATCACCTGAAGCACCCGCGATTTGCCCATCTACAATAAGAGTTTTCATGTTTATACCTCATTAAGATTTTTCAAATAAATATGCTATTAATTTATCAAGCAAGTAGTCTTATGCTTGTTTTAATAAATTCTTAAAGAGTAAATAATTTTCCATTAGCTTTCATCTATTGATTCTAAAATTAATTGCTCTAAAATTCTACTTCTTGAATAAAATAAATCAGCTGCTTGTTCTCCAATATATTGTTCTATCAATTCCCCGAGAATGCTAAAAGCTTTAAAGTGTCGTGTACGAAATGCATCTTTTAATCCATCACGTATATAGATGCTAACTGAATGGGCTTTTTTCTTTCTGGAACTTATTATTGGTAAAAGTTCGGAAAGATTCATTCGAATTTCAACTTTTTCATCAGAGAGTTTCATAATTTTTGTGAAATTTAATTTCTCGTAATCAGGTTGAAGGAATTTCTTGTCGATATCCATTTCACCAATTTTAATGTAATTTTCTTTTGTTCGATTATCTGTTCGAACTAATAACTCCTCACGTAATGAACCAAAGGCAAGTGCTATAGCCTCTCTAACAGCTTTTCTAAATTGAATTGAAACTTCTTGCTCTATAGTATTACGAACAATTGTTTCTTGATCGATTCGTCCCCCTCTAGAGGCTTCTAACTGTAAATTATCAAGTATCTTGCTTTCTAAGGGTAGACTTTTTTTAGCATCCTTATCAAGAACGCTCCAAAGAATTTCTTCCTTAAGCTTTCGAACATACTCGGAATCTCTAACCCAGGTAGAAGCATATATTTCTGATAAGCGTTTGAATCCACCAGGAATGAAAGAATAACTATAAACCATTCTTTTTCCATAAATTAATCCTTTTTCAGCATCAATTACAAAATTCTCTGGATAATAATGTAAACCAGCAAATCTCTCTTTTGATGCTTCATATAATATACGGTGAAGATCCTTTTTTCTCATAAACATTTTTTGGAACGCATTTCCACCAGAAAGCATCTGATCCAGAGATTTAATTAGTATCTTAATTTGCTTGATATTGGTAGCAAATCGCTTTTTACCTTCAACGGAACCTGCAGTTGTTTTTTGTTTCTTTTCGACCTCAACTAAATATCGTTTGAGCTGTGAATATCTTTTATGAAAAGCTCTTTCAGTAAATAAAATCCAAAATTCAGTATTAATCACAGGATCTTTAATTAAATTGGCAATTCTTCCTTGAAGATTTAAACTGGGGATATACACTTCTTTTGCTAGAAGTTTTGAATCAGCTATTTTAGAGCTATCTCTCTTTGAGACATTTGGATTGAAATTTTTGGTTGTAGCTCTTAAAGTCTCCTTTGATTTTACATCTTTAATATCCACAAACCAATCGGTTTCAAAAGCATATCGAGTAAATTCCATAGTCGAGGGAAGTATGCTGGAAAATTTCAAATTATTAACTAAAATTCCTTCAGCTTCTTTAGTAAAAAGATCATGAGCTCCTGGTTGTTTTATTATAGCTTGAATAATTCTACTAAATGAATGCAAACCTTGAGAGGTTAATACGATTTTTTCAATCGCTTCTGATAATAAGGAGGGAGGTCGCGGATATTTTTCTGCACCAAAAAAATCTTCTAAAATATCAGCAGTTGTTGATTCAAGAGCTATAGAAAAAGCTCTTGAGAAAAATGATAATGCTTCTATATTTTCAAAGCTTTGTTGTGATGGTTTTACAACCTTAAACTGAGTAATAATCGTGTTTCTAATATCCTTTGGAATTGAGAATTGTGCTTCTCTTTCAAAAGTACTAATATTTCTTTCAAGTAATGCTATTATTGGATCCTTAGAGGATGAAGGACTGGATATGTTTCCCATAATGCTCTTTGCAAGCTCATAAACCATTTTTGGAATTGTTCTGAACTGATATTGCCTTATTAATGCTTGAATAAAATTCATCTGAATTTTTGTAGGTAAGTTAGTTGTTTTTAGCTTTGAAATAGAATGATTGACTTGTCTAATAACATACCAAAGTGCCATTGCTTCATCGTGAGCAGTTCTATATTGTTCAAAGGCTTCTTTTGCATATTGAGAAGCAACTTTATGCAATTTTTTTAGATCAGCATCAGCAAGTACTAAAAATGGATCCTGTTTAATAACTGTTTTAATAAATCGGTCTCGAACTCTAATCAGTATATTTTCTCGTTGATTAATCGCTTCATCAGGACTGAAATTCGCAGTAACATCTCGCAAAATTGAAGAGATTTGCCCAGATATTCTCGCTGATTTTGTATATAATTCATTAAGCATCGGCTGTGTTGTTTTTTCAAAAATATTACTAATAAAATCTAAATCAATAGGTTGTTCAAAACTTGCTGCAAGAAATTTCAAAGGGTAGATTTGATAGAGCTTCTGCAATAAAGTAGAGTATAATTCATTTAGTATATTATTTCGTTCTTTCCCAATTTTACTGATATCTGTAACGGATATTCGTTCAAATATTAAATCAGCATTAACTAAATCTACACTTTCAACTTCAACTTTGCCCTTTCTAGATCGAGAACTAGACATTTCCCCTAATTGTATAATGATTTTTTTCACTTCTTCACTAATCTCTGTTCTTGATATTTTAGACTTTGTTTTGAGAAAGTCTTCAACTACTTTTGTAACTTGTTTCAAATCAGAAGTAGAAGCAAAATAGAGAGGAAAAAGAGCATCTATGTTTACACCTTCTGTATAGAAATGGTTAATGAAATCATTTTTAATTTGAGCGATTTTTGTAGGAGAATATGAATATGAACGGAAAGTAAATGGATGAAGCCCTTTATCTCCTTGATTTTCCCACATATCACTTAATAATTCAGTTGAAAAAACCTCAATTTTGTTAATAAATTCTTTAAGGGTATTAGGTGAATCCTTATAGATTTCATTAGCAACTATTGGTAAAATTTCTACAGCATCCTTAAATCTTGGAACTTCGCCTGACCCAGAAAACATTTTTTCATATTTACCAATTATTTTGTTCGCTAAGATTGTGCCATAATCGATTAAAAACATGTAATGATATTGTTCTAAATCAATGAAATCACGTATAGCAATCATTAATGAAGAACGATAATTAGCAACCTCTATCCATTTTGTGATTAAAACACCATTTTGAAATTTAGAATAATTAGCATTAGTTCCACCAATATCAGATAATCCCATCTCCACTGCAAAACTAGCTAAAGCACCCCCTAAAGCAGAGACTAAAGTTGCATCATCTTGCACTGAACCAATGGAGAAGAAACTTGTACTATCTTCTTTCGAAATAATTATCTGTGCTACCATTATATCATCTGCCTATCAAATCCAAAAGGTATCATTGAAGTAACCGACAACTCCAAATTGGTTTTTTTAATATCGTTATAACACTCATTAAGAAGTGTTTTAATCTTTATGATATAGACAGAAATAACTACAATAAAATGGTAGAAAGATTGAATAAATTTATTTCCAAATCTTCTTATTGTTGATTGTGTAGGTGAATATTAAGAAAATAGTTCAATTATTATAATATTATTTGGTGAAAAAGATGGATTATGAGTTAGGAAGATCACCTTGTCATTATTTACCAACTGTGTTGGATAGATTAGCAGACCTAAATAGTTCAATTATTGATCCTCATGAGAGAGCACTTCTAGCAAGAGCAAATATGTTTGCATATGAATTGACTGATAATAAGATATATCAAACAAATGCAAAAAAACTAGGAAAGGAAATTCTTAGAGATATTCTTACCAAAGAAAGCTATATACCTGAGGAAGAAGAAATAAAATTATTATATTATCTTAATCATGATGGTTCAGTGGAGATTGAACAAGCACAAATTGAAAGATTAATAGAATTACAAGAAAAATGGCCTGATCCAGACGATCGTATTTGCGCTTTACTTCTTGCTCATGATATTTCTTTGAGCAAAGGTGAACTCAAAGAAAAAATCTATGAATTACTTGAATCATTACCAAGAGAAGAAAAGTTATGGCCCTATGCTACAGCATATATTATGTCCAATAGAGAAATGGAACTTCCAGCAGATATTTTAGAATTAGCAAAAGAAGTATCAGGTAGTGAAGAACCCGCTCCTTATTTAGATAAAGTGATATGGATAAAGTCACTTTACGATCCTAATTTTGGTCCTCGAAGTTTTGAAACAAGAAAAAGAATTTCACAAGAAATTGAACAGTGTGACCAACCAATTGATCTGTTATTTGTATTAGGACATATGAGAAATGAGAATGTTTTAGAGAATATTCAAAGAAATATAGAGGAAGTTTCAGGCAGCTTAAGTTTTGCACCGAAGGTAGATTTACCAATAGAAGCACGTTGCGCTCCAACAGAAGATGCAATTATTCTAGGTCGAGGGGGCTCTACGATTAAACAAATCGGTTGTCAAGGAACTATGTACCTGGGTCGTGTTTCTGAAAAAGGATCTCATGGACTCTATGGTAAGAAAGTGTTAGTGGATGCAGTTTTTCCACATGTTTTATTTATTTCAGGACATAGAGGTTCCGGAAAAAGCTATACTCTAGGGGTTATTGCTGAAGAGTTAGCTAAAGCACAACTTGGTGTAGGGATTATTTTAGTAGATCCAATAGGTATTTTCTGGGCATTGAAGAACAAAAACACAGATACAAATGAAAATCTTCTATTAGAGAAATGGGGATTAACTCCTGATCTTATAGATAAAATAGAAGTTTTTACTCCTATTGGGATTTTTAACGACTATAAGGATGATACAGTGGATTCTCCATTTGCTTTAAAACCATCTGATTTGCACATTGAGGATTGGTGTAGAACATTTGATATTGATAGATATGAAGTACGAGGAACTGTTCTTGAAAAAGCAATGTCAATTGTAACACGAGAAGCGAAAGATTATTCTATAGATGATATTATCGATGCTTTAGATGATCCACAAATAGTTAATAGTTATAGAAGTGATTCAATACAAGCTATAAGATCAAGAATGAATGCTGCTAAAGGTTGGGGTATTTTTTCAGGAAATGGCACACCACTATCAAGATTAAGCACTCCGAATAAAATTGCTGTTTTGGATATAAGTAATCCTAGAATTGGTGATAGCTTAAGAGCATTACTTGTAGGAATAATTGCTCGAAAAATCCTTGAAGCAAGAATTAAAAGCTCCAGAGGAGAACTGTTTGAAGAATCTGGAGAAGATGATGGTTCTATACCAGTTACTTGGTTGTTAATAGATGAAGCGCATGTTCTCGTTCCTCAGAACAAAAAAACAGCTGCTTCAGATCCCCTAATCGAATATGCAAAGCAAGGACGGAAACCAGGTTGTGCATTAGTACTTGTTACACAACAACCATCAGCCATGCATAAGGATATTATGAGTCAAATTGATCTTATGATCACTCATTTGCTGACTTTTGAAGATGATATAAAGGCATTTCTAAAAAGGGTACCTTCTTCAGTGCCAGAGAATTTTGAAGAGTCTGATTTCATTCGAAGTATGCCTACAGGAGTTGGATTGCTTTCTGATCAAAAAACTCAAAATAGAAGTTTAGTTGTGAAGATTCGTCCAAGAACAACTCTCCATGCAGGAAGGGAAGCTGTTCCAAAATCATTAAGATCAAAAATGAGAGATCAAAAACAAGCAACGATTCCAGTACTTGATAAAAGGGATGTTATTATCGAATCAGCAATTGAAGTAGATAAACTAATTCCAGAACCAATTCAAGATAAAAGGAAAGTAGTAGATATTGAAGAATCGTTTGAACCTGAATTGCCTTCTCCAGTGAAGAAACCAAGTAAAAAACCAGTTTCAGGGGATATTCCTATACCTGAGGAAGCTAAATTCCCAGCAAAGATGTTATTGAGTATTCTCGAGAGAAAATTAGAATACGGACAAAATACTTTTCTTTTCGATGGTTCCAAATCTACAAAATTTGATAAACATCAAAGATCAGGACTATTAGAGGGTTCTGTTCATGAGACCATTCCCGCAATTCTTAGTGAACTTGAAGATATAGGATGGGAAACTGCACAGATAATTCCCGAAAATACTACTGTAACAATTCTTATGCGATTAGAAAGTGCTACTTTAGGAATGGCTTATGCTATTGTTGGAGATAAGACAGCACTATCATTCTTAGTTGTTGCAAAAGAACGATTTAAGAAAAATACTTTTGATAAGATATTTGGTTTGAGATAGAAGGGTGTGATAATTATTCCAAAGGATAAAAAGAATATCATAAAAGAGTTATTAGAAAAAAATATTTCACTTTTTACTAGGTTATATGATATAATCCTTTGGCCCATTATACAACCTTTAGTTTCAAATATTGAATTAGAAAAACAAGAAAGAATAGAAGAAGAGACACGAAAATTCTTCTTTTCAATTTTGATGAAAGAAAGCGAAAGAAGAAAAATAGAAGTTGAGATAAGGAAAATTATTCCAAAAGAAGATGAAGTTAGGATAGCTTATTTCATAATAGGTTTGGTAAATGATTTTACTAATAGCTTCTATGATGAAATCATTCTAAAGCAAAAACCCAAACAAATAATCGAATCAGTTCAACAATTAATTGATCAACAGATTGTTATAAACTGGATCGAGCAAGCAGTTCAACAGTCACTCATGCCTATTCTAATCTACTCTCTGAAAACCCAAGCAAATATATCAGATGCACAACAAGCAATTACAAAAGTATTGTTAGCAATAATTCAAGAACAAATAACAGCTGAAGAAGCAAGCAATCAAGTAGCAACAGTTTTAGGAAATATTTACAATGTTCCAGAGGAAGTTATACTTTTCATCCAATCTTTTGTTCGAACTGTTGCTATTTTCGGAGAAAAAAATGGTTTGGAAGGACTAGCAAGAATAGGAGAAGCATCTTATAATAAAGATAACAAATACGCAGAAAGAAATAAACAAATAATACAAGCAGCAATAGATCCAATCATTGATAGAAAAAGGATTATCAAAGTTTGGGTGAAGAATATCTTAGATCCTTCCTGTATAGCACTAAAAATTGGTGGAAAAGAAATCTATGAGGATTTCATCCAGAAATGTAAATTAAATTTTGAATTATTTTTAGACAATTCACTTTCAGCAGAGGATTTTGAGAAAAGATTGGATATAGAACTAAAGAAATTTGGTGGAGATGATGAAGAACTCATATTGCCTATTAGGGAATCAATTGCTAGTTCTGTGAGATTTTTGGAAATTGCTCGTATTGAAGATCCATCACTAAGCTTACTATTAATGATAATGGATGACGAAAAAGAGAACATGAAGAAATTTTATGGTTAAAAAGAGAAAAACAATTGAAAAGAAGTAGAAGCTCTTTACTAAGGGCAACACTCTTTAATTTCTTTTTCAACATCAACCTCTAAAATGAGAGCTAACCAACCGACATATTCTATTAAGTATTGTGATAAACTCCAATCTAACTCTGATTCTAGTGTGAAGAAATCAGCATCAGCATTTTCAAATAGTTTAGTAACTAATTCATCCTTTGATGAATCGAAACTAGTTAGGAGTTTTACAACACCATCAATTGAGGTTATTTGATCGGGGTATTTTTTATTTAAAATTGTATAAATCAATTCGAATAATTTTGCAGTCTTATCTGCTCCTAGCTTACTCTTTTTAGATTCCAAACCACCGGCTAAAAACATTTTAGCAGTTCGAATATAGATTGTTTCACTTTGAAGGTTTTCTTCGTTTAAAGAAGTAATTCTCTTTCCAGCTCGAGCAACCAATTTTTTATCGATTAATTCCTTTAAATATCTATAAACTGACTTATCCGATTTTTGGATGTTTTGTTTTTCAAATTCCTTAACTAACTCGTCTACAGTCATTGGTCCTTTCCTTAGAGCAGTTATTATAAGCATAAGGTTTTCATCTGAGAGGACTTCGCTCATCATTTTATCATCAGGTTTTAGAACCATCTTTTGCTTATAGGAAATAATATTTTTACTCATTAAATCACCTTGTGCGTTAATAGTTTATTCTCACTATATTATAATGGTTTCTCAAATATTTAAACCTTATTCTAAATTCGATAGAAGCAATATCTAAATATTTGTCCTTATTTTTCTCAAATTTTGAGAAAAGTATATATACTAGTATGAGAATAGTATTCTTAAAAAATAAGAATGAGGAAGAAAAATGAACCAAAGAACAGAAATAGAAAGAAAATTGGACAGAAAAAATTATCATGAACAAATCAAGAATCAAAAAGTCAAGTTGGCTTTAGTTTCAGGATTATACTGATAGGAACCAAATGGAGGAATAAACATGAATAATAATAAAAGAGAAATAAAAGAAAATCTCAAAAAATACCAAGATAAAGCAAGATTGAAATATACATTAATGACAGGAAGATAATTCCTGATCCTAATATTTCCGATTAGTTGTATATTTGGTTCTTGCTTTTTTTTATGTACAAATAAATCTTGTTTTAAAAAAACACTCGGGAAAAATAATTGAAAAGAAGTATAATGATTATTGATAAGCAAAGATAATCTAAGAAGACATATCATTCGAAATAAATTCAAATTTTTTAAAAAAAGAAGCCAAAAGAATTAGTTTTAACTAACTCTTTTTATTTTTTACTTTTCTAATTGTCCAGCTAACAGCTAAAAAGAAAATAGTGCCTATAACAATATAGAACTCAAATCCAGGTAATAGAGAGTGTCCACTCGTCCAAATAGAGCTATTGATGGTATCAACGAGAATAGTTTCTGAGGAACAAGTGGAAATGAACTCAGCACCTGCATAAAATGCTTTAACAGAGTAACTTCCTTCAACGAGAATTGAAAAAGTTAAGTCAAATTCACCAGAAGCATCAAATTGTGTTGTAAAGTACTCGAAGGTATCAAGATCTTTATTTTCAATTTGTAGGAGCACTGTTCTTTCAGCATTTGCTTGTGGAAATTGCGCAGTTGGAAAACCATCTTCAAAAGAGATTTGACCCATTATATCTAAATCCCCAGTTCGAAGACTTGCTTCTAAATCAAGAATTGACTGATAACAAGTTGTAGCAACAATTGTTGTTCCGCCAAGATTTTCGATGTGATTATCACCAATAAAATCATCATCCTCATCATCAATGCCAATATATTCATAACCTAAATAGAGGTAGCCTTCAAATTTGCTCATATAGCGAACCTCATCTAAAGGAGTAATGGTTATTTCAATCTCTTTTGTTTCCAATGGTTGAAAAGTAATAAATTCACCTAATCCCTCACCTGAAACATCCCAATCATCTGTTACATTGAGAACCTGCACATACAAATCTGTAACACTATTGAAAGGATTATTGATAATAACAGATGTCGTAATTGGTTTAAACAATGAACTGACCAATTTTGCAGAAAGAGCGCTCTCATCAGAAGTGATTTCAAAATAACCAATGTTTTCTTGAGCTTTATTGTTGTAAGTGTCGATTTCACCAGGTTGTTCTTCTATGGTCACTAAAATGCAGCTATGATAAGCCATGAGACCATCTTCTTCCTTTTCTAAGGAAATCTCAGGAGTCCATGGTATAAAAGTAACAGCAGATTGTCCTGCATTTATAGAAGGAATAGTTGCACTACCAATGATATTCCAATCATCACTACCACCAGCAGCCATTGGCACAATTTCATAGAAGTATACTTTGACATTTTGTGCTAATCCTTCGCCAATGTTATTAACTCGAGCATATAAACGATTTTCGTGATTTGCCCAAGGATCATCACCAAAAGAACCGGTAGAGGAGTATTCACCATATTTGTAATTATCCCAACCATTGACCATACTATCAACCCAAACATCTTGGCTTTCGTAAGCAGGTGGATCACCAGGTGGATTGCCCCAAAGATTGATCATCACATCAGGAAAGCCGGAGCCTTCATTGATTACTTCAACTTCAAAAGCATCTCCATCTTTACTAAGAATATTGATGGTAATATTATACACATCGTCAACAAATGATTGCCCTACATCCCAAAGACAATCCTTAAGGTCAGAGAGACCAGCAGCGCTCCCAGGAGTGCTATCCATATCAGTGCAACAATCACTTTCGCCATTGGATTTATCCACAAGGTAGATAAGCACACCAGTATCAAGTGCCCAACCATCCTCAGAATAGCGATCGACAACCTCAATACGATAATATAGTGAATTGGTAATTTTCACTATTAGATATTGAGTTTCTATAGCATCATAGATGTATCTTGGGTCGACAAAAGTTGTATAAGAATAACCCGGAAGAATTATGTGCTGTGAAGTGGCATGGTCATACCAAGGAGTGGTGCCCTTCCAATACATTTGATGACCTAAAATAGCACCAGGCAACATACGAGCCATGAGGTTGTAGTAACTCGCATAATCCTTTTGACCATTATTCCCACCGCCATGTGTGTGCGGAAAACCAATGGAATGACCCATTTCATGAGCAATGCGACCTTTGAGACGGTCAACAGACGAGGAAGGATTCTCAGCAACAATACTTAAAGCAACATTGATTTTGCCATCATTTGTATCTCTATTAGTGTTTTTGCCAACATTACTAACACCACGAAATTCAATATTTCCCTGTAAGACTTGCACACAATCATATTGAGTGAAGTCAACATCATTATCAGCCAAATCAATTGCTGCATGAGCTAATTGCCATTTGTTCATAGAGCTAGCATTATATTCAGCAAAGGTCATATTAAACTCATACCAACCAAAGACATCACATTGAACATTAAGACGGAAATTACTAACATTAAGCCAAAAAGTTTCAAGCGAAGAATAAAAATCCTCGAGTTGAGGAATGGTAAATCTGGTTGCTGAACTATTAAAGCGAAGACAGATGATAGCAAACTTTTGAGTGCCAATTTGAACACCATTTGGTTGATAGGTGAAAGGATCAAAAGTGATATCCTCATAGAGGATAGTAGAATCCAAAGAGCCAAAACTGATTTTAATCGCATTAAGAGAAAATGCTTCGGAGCTACTACTAAAAACAGCTAAAGGTTGAAAGAAATAACTCCCAAAAATTATTACCGTAAGTAGAAGTAAACGAATTCTTTTATTCATAAATTTAACACAGCTTTAAATTATACAAATAGTAGATATTTTGTCATAAAATATTAATACATTGGTAGGATACTACTCAAAAAAGGGAGCTATAATAGGTGGTTTAAAATCCAATAAAACCTCAGCTAGATTTATTAATCATTTTCTTGGAAATTTTCAATATGAAACGAAAAAAAACAGCTGAAGAGTTTTATGATGATCATGCCAAAGATTATTCAACTATCAATTTTCCTGAAGGCTACTCTAATGCTCGAGCAGCAATGAGTTTTGCAGATGATATTACCTGGCACTTCATGGTAAAATACCTGCCAAAAGAGAAGGATATAACCATCTTAGATGCTGGAGCAGGAGATGGTTTTTGGGCTCAAAAGTACGTTGAGCTAGGTTACAAAAATATCGTTCTAACAGATATCTCGAGTGGAATGCTTAAACAAGCAAAAGAGCGATTTGCGAAACTTTCGATTGAACAAAATGTACAATATGTAAAATCAGATATTGTAAATATGATGGAATTTGAAAATGATTTCTTCGATTATGTTTATTCTCAATATGATCCTGTCTCCTATAGCTTGAAGCCTAAAGAAGCACTAAAAGAGCTTGCTAGAGTAGCGAAAAAAGGAGCTTATGTTATCACATGTTTAGATACCAAATTTAGAAGGGTGCCAGAGCTCATTGAAGCGGGGATGATAAAAGAAGCAAAAGAGCTTTTAGAAACTAATATATCCTATGACTTTGAACACCCACAATACAACTTAACCTGGGAAGAATTAACAGAATGCTATAAAAATGCTGGATTAGAAGTTATTGAAATTATTGGAGCTCCAGTATTTATGCATCAAGTGAATGAGGAAATCCTTGCGAAACTTGCAAGTGATCCTAAGATTAGGAAAGAACTTCTAGAGATTGAGCTAAAATATTGCATCAAACCTTCTCTAGCTAATTTTGCTGGACATTTACAAATGGTGGGAAGGAAATAGATGTGTTATCACATTACTCATTCATTCAATGATGACAATAGCAGAAAAAAAAGGAAAAAATCCCAACTTCTATAGAAGAAAATTGAGATTTATGGCTAAATATCTGTTATAGTCATAAATTTTCCTGTGAGGTACTTTAGATAGAAATAGATTTCAAGTATCAAGCCTGCTAAGAAGAAGAATAGAACCATATATGGTAAAGCTATTATCCAATAATTCGAACTCTCTAATGTGATAGTTATAAAAAAGTAACTTAGGCCATTAATTTCAAACCCATATAATAAAAAGTGATTGAAAAAAATTCCAACCAAAGCAATAGGCAGTAATAATACTGCAGTGATTATTATTTTTTTCTTTTGAAAAAGGCTTTCTCCTATTCTAGCAAACATAATAATGATGAGTATGAAAAGAACAAAAGAAAGAATATAGGTAATTGGTGTAGTAATTGTCAAAGTTAGATCTTGTAAATCTGAATAATCTGTACCATCATAAAGCATCAATAGTATAAATCTAACACCAAATGATGAAGCTAGATAATATATTGGTGTGATAAATGAGAGAATTACAATTAAAAGTGGCAATTTTGAATTTGGAATATTACAAAAATTTTTGAAAAAATTCAAATGACTTACAAAAATAAAAAGACCAATTAATAATGCTAAACCTGATGCTGCCAATAATCCACTTAATAATCGAAAAACAATTGTCAACACCATTGAACTATCAATATCAACAAAACTTAGAATTGCCCGTACAAGATATAAAATACCAACTGTAATAAAACAACTGAAAATTAACCAGAGTGAAAGGTTCAAACTCTTAAGTTTTCTAAATGTTTCAGCTAGTGAGTTTTTAGTATTATCAATATCATTTTTACCCAAAATAGAACACCTAGTTTTTATAATTCAAGTTATAAATAATTGTTAGATTAGAATAAAAAAATTATCCAAACTTCTAAGGACAAAATTGGGAGCTATTGGAAAGGATTTATTTTCGATATCTTTTCACTGGTGATTTCCATAAAAAAGAAATAGATTTTAATCTATTAGCAGAAGAAATAATGAAAAGAAACATAATTACTGAAAAATTAGAACTATTGGGAGAATGGAATTTTCAGCTATCAGATTTTTTCTATTTTGTAAATAATATCGTTAACTTTTTCTTTGCTGAGTAAATGCTTCTTTGCTAAAAAATCAATATCTGTTATCCCCATTTTTATATCATCTAGAAGAAGCTTTTTTACGGTTTTCCTGTGTATCCATCTTTTTATTATTAGTTCACCAAGTATCCACCAGACTAAGTAGAGAATAATTGGAAGAAGAACGATCCAGGACCTTTTCCAAATAATGTAATGATATATTATGTAAATAATAATTACTGAATAATTGCTAATATACACCAACAAGAAGAATATTGAAGCAATTTTTCTTTGTTTCAAATATGTTGGATGTATAGTTTCACTTCTATTAGAGAAACCTGCCCAAGATTTCAGAGATTCTTTTCTTAGTAATAGAGTAAGATATAAAGGGAGATTCATCAAAAATGGGAAAAATCCTAGGTACCAGGTATTAAACCAACCTGAGAAAATATTCAATCTTTCAATGGTACCAAGTCTTACAGCGGAAATAATAGCTGCAATAATGGGCAAAATACTACTTATCATAGATATTACAATAACTTTTTTTGTATTTTCAAAGTCTTTGAGCAAAAATGTCGAGCTGAACAAAGCTATAGACACAGTAATTATTACAATGAAACTTCTAATGAACATTTGAGGGATGTACCAAACAATTCCAATAAACGCACCAATGCTTTTATAGAAAAAATTATCTTGACCGATAATCCATCCATTAGAATATGGCAAAGGAATTGTTAGTATTGTTACTATCAATAATCCAATAGCAACAATATTCATAGTAATTGAGAAGAATAGATTGATTCCCTCATAATTAATCTCTTGAATTCTATTGTCTTTATCACCCAATTTCCGAACTCCAATAAAACCAATTCAACTAGAACTAACTACTATAATCAATACTAGAATTTCGATAAAAGGTTTTTGAAGCTTAAGAAAAGAGTTGGAGGTGTCGGGAAGATTGGAATCACTAACCAGTTACAAAGAATCTCTAGGAGTATTTTTTTGTCTTTTAATAGCAAGAACAACAATCACCAATCTAACTGTTAGTAAGTGAGTTGGGACCTTTAATTATCTGGTTTTTTCGATATTTTCTTTTTGCGGAGGTAGAATCCAAGGAGTATGCTTGCTGAGAGTAGGACTACACTTGATGGTATTGCTATGAAAAGTGCTAAATTGTTGTTTGCTAGAAAATTATGGTATTCTCCGAAAGCATAATCAGGTAAATCATATCCTTCTAGTTCATATTCACAAGTCATGCAAATTTTCACAGTATTGTTGTTTATCGTTCCTTCCACCCACCCTTGCCGACCAAAACCATAAACAATGCCAGTTTCTTTATTAATCGTGAAATGGAAATTATTCCCAAAAGCAATATCGGTACGATAATTAGTCCCCCCATTGATCATTTCTCCAAAAAGAGAATGAACCTCCCCTCCAACCCAACTCTCAAAAAAAACTACGCTATTTTTTTCCGAGTGATTGTAGGAACATTCTATATCGGGATACCAGTAACTCCATTCATCAAAGAAATTACTTATATCTCCCCCTAAAGTTTCAGGAGAAGCTAAATAACCATTATATTTTGGATTAGTAAATGGCTTAATGTTAAAAAGTGTGAGATCAATTACATATCCATTACCAAAATTCTCAATCATTTCATAGGTGTGGTAAAGGGTATAGTAGCTATAATATATTGCAAAAGAATCAAACCATCCTATTGAAAGAAAAACATAACTGGAAAAATTACCTATCCAGTTTATAACAGTTACTCCATGAGACTCAATGGAACCAATTGTGCTATTCACTTTTGTTTCTGAAGGATAGGTATATGGTCCAAACTTAAAACCATCTACTATTTTCTTATTCTTGCCAATTTCTAGATAATACCCACCATTAGTAATCTTATAAATGAAAAAATCATCTTCTTTTAATGAAATTCCATTAGGTATAAAAGCAATTTTAGAAACTATAAAAATCATTAGAACAAATAGCAATAGTTTTTTTTTCATCTATATTTTCCCCAATTCCTTTTTGAAAGTAAATTGATAGTATTACATTTTCTATATAATCAATAAATTTTTTCTATCTTTTTTTAAAATCATATTTTTCAAATAAATTCTTTTCATCTTCTACCGGTTGCACCTCAATATCATCTAAATAATTAAGAAATCTTTTTGATAGTTCGGTTTCTACTTTTGAGTTATAATCAGCAGAATAGGGGAAGACTTCAAGAATTTCTCGATATAGCACTCTAAGATCCTTCAAACATTTCATAATGAGTGTAAAATAAAGTATTTTTTCATTCTTTGAATAAGAGTGATAATTGGTTGTAAATTCACTGGCTTTTTCAAGAATGAATCGTCTAACAATTGGAATACCAGATAAAATTCCCAATATCCCCACACCATTATATCGCAAAATAGTATCAGGGGTAATTTCCCCTGTAGCAAGTTTATCTTGGAGATATTGCAAATAGTCAGCTGAAAAAGCTAAGGAATAATTTGCAACCTCCACTGTTCTTTTTTCATCATAAGAAGGAGGAGGTTCAGTATTTTGAAGATAAGTACGAAGGGCAAGAGCAGGATTGGGAGTCTCTTTAAAGGCAGATGCAGCATCTCTACCGTAAAGTAGTATGTTTTCCGCACAAATATTCGCAAAGATGAAGAACGCTTCTTTAGGAGAGAGAAGAACTTCTTGGTGATAATCGAGTTTGAAAAATTCATCATCAAGATTAATGTCAGCTAAATCATACAAACGTATTTTTGAGTTTGGTTTCTCTCCAATGATATCCATTTTACAGATAAAACAAACGGTACAAGGATTTTCATAGAAATCACCAGAGAGGCAAGGATAAGAGAGTTGTTGTAGAGATTGTGGAATTGTCTCAAAGTGATTTAGCAACTCTTTTGGAACAGCTTTGCGAGTGTTCTCATCAAAGTATAATTTATGTAGAAATCTGTAAATCCTCTCACTTGTTAATTCGATATTATCGTAGTACTCAAAACCTATTAGCTTATTATTCAGTATTAATATTCTAAATGGCTTTCGATAATGCAAGAAGAAAGGGATTTTTTTCAGCATTTTAAATCATCCTATTAAGAGGGTTTCAAGTTTTATTATATAAAAAATTTATCAAAAAAATAAATATCTAATAATGTTATTTAATATTATATTTTTTCTTGGAAGGGAAATATATGAATGAGAGAAAAACATTAACCTTAGTTATATTAATGATTTCCGCTAGCTTTGCTACAATTTTCATTTTTTCAGAATCAAGTAACGAATACTTAATTAGAAATAAAATATTTTACGACTAAGAATTACAAGGTAATTCTTTTAATTATGGACATTTTCTAAAAGAGTTTTCAAAAGAGAATTCTATTATGTCATGGGAGTATTTACTAACCAACAAAGACATAACTTTAGAAACAAAGTATGAAATTTCGAAATATATCTCAAATATTATGAAAAATGATTGGCCAATTTTATATTTAAGCTCCTATGAAATTGGTAGAATTTTTAATGGAGAAGTAAAATCTTTTCATGAAGGTTTTCTTATAACTATAGGTACTAGGACAGCAATATTATTAGAACATGGATCTAGTTTATTAAATTCAGAAAATAGTAACTCAATTATTGCTAATCTTTCTTCTACTTTTTCACAAGTAGTATTAGCATCCTGTTATTCAAATATTCTTTCAAAGTACAATCCTAACATTTTTGGTTTTTCTGGTGAAGTTACAATAGAAATAATAATAGACTATTTAGCTCATAATTTTCATTATAAAAATTATGAGCTAAATAATCTTTTGGAAAGCAAATTAAGAGCTTTTAAACTTTCAGTATATGAAGCTGATTTCATTGTAAATGCTGGTTCCAATGTAGATCAATATATACAACAACTGATACTTTTGAATCATGAGGATTATCAAATTTTTAATCCAAAAGTGATTACTTTAAGAGAGGGAAATGATCAGTGGGGTGTTATACACATCAACAAGAAACCTAGTTGTTATCAGTATTTGAGTAATATGGATCTTGAAACAGTTTTGAAAAATGGTATAGGGATAATATTCCCAGATAAGATCGAAAATATGTATAAATTAGTGATGTATAAATTAGAATATGTTACAGAAATGCCATATAGAGCTTGGCGAATGATTGCTATATTGATAGCATTAGAGATACCTCCTAGCAACATTCATTCACCTCCTGGTACATATTACAGTTATACAATAAGATCCGCAGATCTTTGGAATAAATTAAACAGGAATCCAATTAGTAATCCAGTACTCGATATCGATAATGCTAAAAATAAGGATATTAAAGACTATCTTGAAGATCATTGGAATGTGAATCCTATAATCAATAGTCCTTCTGTACAACTTCCAAATGCTTTTTCAACAATACCCTATACTTTAGCAGATATAAATCTAGATTATCTATTGGGTATAGAGAGTCCGGTGGAAATACCAAAAATTAGCCCTGAAGATTGGTTGCAGATAAATGAATGGTTGAATGGAATTGGTAATTCAATTAATGAATATATCAATAATTTAGATAAAGCACAGCTATGGGCAATTCGCTTATGTTTGCTAATAGTTGTAGTTATGGGGATTTTATTAGCATTACCAACAGATGGATTGTCATTAAGCGTTTCAGGTTTGGCATTGTTGGGTCTATTCGTATCATTTGGCATAAAAACTATAAACATAAATCCAAATATCACATTTCCACTTCCTCCTCCACGTTTTATAGATAATCCAAGTTTAACTAATAGTATAGATAGTATTTATTTGGATAGTTATTCAAATGAAGAGGACTACTACAAGAAAGTTCTTTCTATTGACGAAGAGATTTCAGATAATTCAATAGAAAAACTGAACTTTACTAAATACTTAGATGATGATAATGATGGTATTTCAAATATTATTGAAAGCTCTTATTTCAAAATCTGTATTGATCCTACTTTATCAGGTGAAACCTTTGGATTAATCTCTGATGGTTCTCCATATGATGAATTTACTTCAAATGATAATCGAACATGGATGGATCCAAATATTGATTATGATAACGATGGTTTACTTACTATTACTGAAATATTATACGGATCAAATCCCTTTATAATCGATTCAGATTATGACGGTTTAAATGATAATGAAGAGATTTATTGTACAGGGACATCCTCTATTAAAAGTGTAAGATTAACGGATAATAATGAAGATGGATTATTGGATATACAGCAAATTACTATACAAGGTGATATAGAACTTAAATCAAATCCATTAGCCTTTGATTCTGATTGTGATGGGTTAGGGGATTGTGAGGAAAAACATCTTGAATTGAATGCGTTTAATAGAGATACTGATAATGATTCACTTTTAGATGGTTGGGAAGTTTATACATACGCTGTTCGATGGGAAAATTCTCCAAATGAAAATTATGATTATTATATGGATTTTGTTAATCCACTATATAGTTCAATAAATCCAATTAACTGGGCAGCAGAAGACACAGATAGTGATGGTTTAAATAATTCTATGGAATCAATACTATTTACTAATCCTTATTCATCTGATTCAGATAATGATAGTTTATCTGATATTTGGGAATTTGAGAACAATTTTGATCCAACAAATTCCTATGATGGTGCTTACGATCATGATGGTGATTCTTTATCTTCTGCTTCAGAAGTCATACAATATGGAACATTCTGGAATGATAATGATACTGATGATGATGGATTGCTGGATGGAGAAGAAGTCGCAGCTGGTGATGATGGATTTATAACTAATCCTCTTGATGCAGATACAGACGCAGATGGGATTGATGATTATGAGGAGGTTTTCATAGGAACAGATGGGTATGTTACTG
>Ga0307379_10000656_pt1 | contig 57079 bp, 46 predicted proteins | sample UN2MG_FD_202237 | JGI IMG/M metagenome (GOLD analysis project Ga0307379, IMG submission 202237) | Soil microbial communities from Risofladan, Vaasa, Finland - UN-2 | ecosystem: Environmental > Terrestrial > Soil > Coastal area > Acid sulfate soil | place: Finland: Risofladan, Vaasa | collected... | reverse complement strand
AACGTGTTGCCAACCACCGTCGTTCACATTAGTATCGCCCTGGAGATTACCACCAGCATTCTCTATACGCAGCCTGCCGTCGTCGATCCTGAAGCCGAATCTCTGACCGGCAACGTCGGGAACCCAGCCTACGATTGCGCCGGTGTCCGTGCTGCTCGTCTTAATCCAGGCCGTCACAGTGACTGCACTCGAGCCGAGAATGCCCTTGTAGCCGGTTATCTCCACATAGTCGTTCAGGCCACTAAGGTTAATAGCCTGGCCGATCTTGCCGGCTACAAAATCAGGATTGCCCATGGCAGCGCCGTTGCGTGCGTTGCCGGAACTGTCGTTGGTATTACTTTCAAATTCATAGTGTGCCTGCAGACCAGTTGTGCCAGGCTCTGCCGGCGTGGTCAACTGACGGTCATAAGAATACAGCCTGATGCCGTCGAGTAAAACCATTCCCTTGCCGCCAACCGCTCCAATACGCTCAAAACCAATGGCCAGCTCAGTGACATTGCTGAGGTTAACGCCGATCGAGGCCAGGTCAATATACCACATCTGATACAATTTATGGACCCTGTCGAACTCATACTGGATCCAGGCCGCGTTAGGATCGGCGATATTACTGAGCCACATAGCCGTATTTTCTGAAGAGTGCAGGTCATCGTCATCCAGCCCGGAGCTGTCGACGGTGTTTTCGGGCCCCTCATCGGCCTTGTTTGAGCTGGACGCTGTGGCTGTTATATTGTTACCGTCAATCGTGTAAGCAAACGGCTCTGTCGTGAAACTCCAAACGTTACCTTTGAATATCGTATAGTCGGGAGCAGCATTGATCTCATCCACACGCCAGTAGTAAGTTTGGCCGAAATCGAGAAGGCCAGCAGGATTATACGTATTGGTTACCTGGTCTTGACTGACCAGTACATCGCGGGGATTGCTTCGGCTGGCGTCATTGACATCGCCGAATACCGTGCCCAGGTAAACATCGTGTGTGTTGGCGAACTCGCCAGGGGTCCAGTTGAGCACGACATCTCGCGGCACATCTGTCCCCTCATGAGCTGGGTTTGGGTTGTGAGCATTCCCTGGGATTATCCTAAGGTCTATCACAAACCCATTGAGAAACGCTTCATTCCACATAGGCAGTTGGGCAGAATCGTCGTTCTGGTCGAAGGTGACGACCACCATGCTGCAACTGGACAACATATCAGAAGCTGCGTAACCGGGCAATGTGCCTGCCACGCCATTGCACCCTTGACTTCTTCAGGCAAATCCCCAATACTTTCCCTCGGATGCAGTGTTATTCTTATCCAGTTGCAAATATAGTGAAAAATTCTCGCAGAAAAGAACGAAGAGATTAGTTAAGACTGAAGGAGTAATATGAGTCACCGATTGTTGCGCAAAATCTCGATAGGTTTGGCGTCTGTAGGGCCGGGTCTGTTTCTAATTGGATACAATATTGGAACCGGAAGTGTTACCACGATGGCAAAATCCGGGGCTGAGCATGGGATGTCGCTCTTCTGGGCGCTTGTATTGTCCTGTGTTTTCACCTATGTACTTATGGTGGCCTATGGACGAGTCACCTTAGTAACAGGTAAAACAGCCCTGACTAATATCAGGAGATCCTTACCCTTTGGCAAAGCCCTCTCAATCTACATAATGAGTGCCCTGATCTTGGGAGAACTTTTAGCTCTGATGGGAATCATGGGGATAGTGAGTGACCTGTTGAATGAGGGTTCAAGACTCATGTTAGGGGAGGCAGGAATCAACCAGTTCTGGATCATTCTCATCTGCTCGGCCGCCCTGTATCTGTTGCTCTGGTATGGCCGCTATCGCCTGTTTGAAAAAATCCTGACTTGTTTTGTCATCCTGATGGCTGTCTGTTTTGCCATCGTGTTTTTTCTGGTTAAGCCTTCTATTACAGCCGTCCTGCAGGGATTGATCCCTCGGATTCCGGATGTCCCGGGCTCCTTCGGTCTGATAGCCGCCATGGCCGGAACTACCTGCTCAGCTGCAGTATTTGTAATGAGAAGTATCGTAGTTTCAGAAAAGGGTTGGACCGTTGATAACCTGCAAGGCGAAAAACTGGATGCAGCCGTCTCGGCCGGAATGATGCTCCTTCTTAGCGGCCTCATCATGGCCGTCTCGGCCGGAACTCTATCCGTGATGGGCTTGAAGCTCAACGATTCGGTGGAGATGGTTCGTCTATTTGAACCGCTTGGAGGGCGCATAGCCTCCTATATCCTCATTCTGGGGATAACCGGGGCTGGTCTTTCGACAGTTTTTCCGATTATTCTGATCGCCCCGTGGTTAGTCTGCGACTATACCGGGCGCGACAGGGACATTCGCTCACCTCTGTTTCGCGTCCTCGGTCTGGTCGGAATCCTGTTTGCATTTGGCAGCCAATTATTGAGTCAACGCCCACCCGCTCTGATGATATTCTCTCAGGCCTTCCAGGCTTGTATTCTTCCCGCAGTAGTCTTGCCCATCTTTGTTATGATTAATTCCCGCCGAGTCATGGGAAAATTCGTTGCGAATGGATTTTTGAATATTGGTCTAACAGCAGTCCTGCTTTTTGCTATCCTAACTACGTACCTGGCGATTGCTGAACTTTTATGGTGAACTGCGCGAGAAGAACGCGGAGTACGCCGTTCATCTCGACCGTTCCAGCAAAGGTACAGTTTTCGATGGTTGCCTTCACGGAATAAATAAAAGCAGATGGGAGCGGTGCTCACTTTCTCTCAGGTAGCTCGTGCCGTCTACTCCCGTCATGATACTGTCAAACTGGTAACCACTCCATGAAAGCGGACTTGCGGATCTATCTCGCCTTTATCATTGAAGACCTCCAACTCAGTATCATAGACAAAGAAATGTCCATCCGGTATGTCAGACCGTAAATCCGAATACCATCAGGACTGACGGTCATTGCATAGACCATGTTGTCTGGAACAAAAATCCCGATGTCTTCGACGTCTGCGTCCATAGCTATAAACTTGACTATATGACCAGTGTCAATTATAAATTGCTCAAAGACGGTGAATTTGAGTAACTCACAAATAGAAAAAACGTGCAATTTCCCCTTGACTTATCTCTTTTATATGTCATAATGTCTGACATAATATAAGGAGCCATCATGCAATTAAAAGCGATTGAAAAGACTAATCTTGTAGAAGTGGTTGAGCAGAAGATACTAAACATCGTTCGTAAGAATAACCTTTCTATTGGCGACAGCCTGCCTGCGGAACTCGAACTTACTGAAGGACTTGGTGTCAGCCGAAGTGTTGTACGTGAAGCCCTTAGTCGCTTAAGGATGCTTGGACTGCTTGAGTCCAGGAAAAAACGAGGAATGGTAATCGCAGAGCCCGATGTATTCGGGGGCTGCAGCCAGGTCTTAGATGCTGCTTTTCTTAATGAAAAGACACAGCGTGACCTCTGCGAGATGCGGATTACCCTTGCTGACAAAGAACTCATAGTCTTGACTGGATGCTCCCTGTCCCTGCTTGAGCCACGCAGTTACGGTCAAGCTGTCCGATCCCGGATCCAGGAGGTCTATATCACCGTCCGAGTGGACACTGTCCCCGTTGCCGTCAATGCCGTCAAAGGAAACGGCCTGGCCAAAATATCCTTCTACGAAACTGGCGCCCCCACCCAACTGCAGGTCATTGCCGTTGCCGGACATGTCCTGAGCCGAACCGTCGAGCGGCCACCAGCCCAGTAGTTCGGCTCCAGATGCACTAGCGCATACGAACAGCGCACTTACCAAGGCTAAAATCAGATAAATTCTGTTCATGATATGCCTCCTTCGAAGAAGGTTAAGAACAATCATGCCTTGGCTGCACACCAAGGCCTTATGCTTATCTCAAACAACTTCAGACAAAACAACCAAAGGCTCGCACCTTCACTAAATTTGGTGCCTTTCCAGAACAGCTTTTTTAGCGACTTGACACTACCTCCTTTCTTCTTTCCTCAAAGGCCCCCCAGTGTTGATTCTGGCACCGAACCAATCCGAGTTCGACTCCGTGTCCAGGGCAGCCCGGTCAATACGCTTTATGTGGCTTATACTTGACGACTTTTTCGAAGAACTTCTCCAGATAGGATTTCCCTTCTACACTTCACTGAAACACTCCTGCAGTCTTCAAGTCTATAATAACGTAATTTCATCTCAATTTAAACAACATTCCGGCAGGTTCTTGTTGAAAGCTGAAAATATTTTTAGGGATTATACTATCTCAACTCGCAGATTTGGATGAATTCTTTCCTCTGTGAAGCAAACCTGGGTTTTGGGAATCAAGATTTGATGCACAAGCAGTTAAGAATATCCCTGTAGTGTTCGAAAATAAGGATTGCAATTTTGCTGACTTACTTTTAGATTAGCTTGGCATGTTAACCTTTGCTCTTATAGGGCGAGAAATTAATTATTTTTAAGGTATCAAGGAGTAGGTTATGGCGGATGTTGAGCCGAGCCGGGAAGAAGCCTTTTCGCTTCTGCAACAATACAATAAAAATGAAGGTTTGATTAAGCACGCATTGGCAGTTGAGGCCGTGATGCGTTATTGTGCTCGCAAAAGTGGTCAGGATGAGGAAAAATGGGGCGTTATCGGTTTGGTACACGATTTAGACTATGAGCAATTCCCTGAGCAGCACTGCCGAAAGACCGAGGAGATTCTGACATCGGCCGGCTGGCCCGCTGAATACATACGGGCTGTGGTCTCGCACGGCTGGGGTATATGCACCGATACTGAGCCTCGAAGTGATTTGGAAAAGGTCCTTTACACCATCGATGAACTGACCGGGCTTGTAGTGGCCACGGCACTTGTACGCCCGAGCAGGAGCGTGATGGATATGAAAGCTAAATCGGTCAAAAAGAAATGGAAAGATAAATCCTTCGCTGCGGGCGTAAATCGAGATGTAATCGGCAAGGGTGCCGAGATGATGGGGGTGGAATTGGGTGAGCTTATCACAGATGTGATTATGGGTATGCGAGAGGTAGCTGAAGAAATCGGCCTCAAAGGTAATCCAGATATAGCAAGATAGCTTTTGGGCTTGTGAACTATAAGTTCGGGATGATGTTATGCGTAAATGCATTGTTTTATCAGTGTTAATGCTTTTGTTGATAGGGGGCTGTCAGGGTAGTGGTGATCCGGCTTTGAAAGAAGCTGAATTAGAGCGTATCGCTATTGCACAGAAGATAGAACTTGTGGAAGCTGCGGGGGGGCTTGTGCTGATGGTCGGCGGTGAGACTATAACCAGCGATGAAATAATTGAGTCACAAACGGAATTAGGTGGGGTGTTTGTCTTGCCAATGGAAGACTTCAAGCCATTGGCACAAGTTAGTGAGCTTGAGCAGTTCAAAGAGCGAGCCAGGAGCCAATTTAAAGAAGTTCTTATGGCTAAAATCTTAAGTGTTTTGCTGTATCAACAAGCCCGGGAACAGGCAGGTGAGAATATTGATGAAAACCTGGAAAAGGCGGCAGAAAGTGAGTACAGAAGATTGGTTCTCGACTATGGCGGCGACCAGACCAAGGCTGACGAGGCACTTAAAAAAAGGAAGATGGATCGTAAGAGCTTTAAGGAGCAGCAAAAAAGAGCGATTCTAATTCAGATGTATGTAACATCGAAGTTGCCTGAAAACAGGCTGATTACTTATCGTGAGCTTATAGACTGCTACGATCAGATAAAGGACGAATTTTTCTCTATAGATGCGAAGATAACGCTCCGGCTGATTGATATTCAACCGGCCAGGCTGCAAATGGCGGATCCGAACGAAGACCGCCTCGAACTCGCGAAAGAGTTAGCCGATAAATTGCTTGCACGAATAGAAGCGGGTGAAGATTTCGGCGAATTAGCAAAACAATTTTCGCACGGTGGCTGGAGGGAGTTTGGTGGATTGTGGCCGACGGTGCGTCCGACGTCCCTGGCTGCGCCTTATGATATACTTGCCGCCGAAGCTCAGAAGATTGATCCGGGACAAGTTGCAGGGCCTATCGAAACGAAGGAGCACATTTTCATTATGAAGCTGGAAGATAAGCAATCAGCCGGCTATGAGCCGTTTGAGAAGGTGCAAAGGCAAGTGGAAAATAAGATTCTGATTGAACGCCGGAGCGAGGTTTTTAACAAATTCCAGGCCAAACTTATACGGCAGGCGGAACTCGGCAGGACAGATGAATTCCTGGATTTTTGTCTGGAAAAAATTTATCGGATTAGCAACCAATAGTCCTGATAATATTTGGGTGGAACCGAGTGCTAAATATAACGACTCAATACTGATTAGGAACGAGAGATGGAGATTATTGCACACGGTATAGACCTTGTGGATTGTCCTCGGATAGAAGGTATGGTAAAACGGCACGGCGAGCGTTTCATCAACAGGGTTTTTACTACAACTGAACAGGCCTATGCCGAGGCGAATAAAAACAAAATAGAGAAGTTAGCCGGTCGCTTCGCCGCAAAGGAAGCCGTTCTTAAACTGTTGGGCACAGGCTGGCGGGGTAAGATTGCCTGGACGGATATTGAGATAATAAACAATAGTTTGGGTCAGCCGGAGGTTACTCTGGATGGGGAGGTTAAAAAAATTGCCGACGAACTTGGCATCAAGCATATAAGCGTTAGTATTACTCATACCGCAAATTTTGCGATAGCATCTGCAGTTGCACTTGCACAGTCAAATGAAGAATAACAAGTTTGATTGTATTGTTATAGGTGGCGGTCACGCCGGTGTCGAAGCTGCCCACGCTGCTGCAAAAATTGGAGCTTCAACCTGCCTCATAACTATCAGCATGGATACGATAGCCAAGATGAGCTGCAATCCGGCTATCGGCGGACTTGCGAAGGGGCAGATTGCACGCGAGGTTGATGCGCTGGGGGGCTTGATGGGTTTGGCGATAGACGCAACTGGAATTCAGTTCCGCCTGCTGAATCGTTCGAAAGGCCCGGCTGTACAGGCTCCAAGGGCACAAGCCGACAAATATAAGTATAAAAATCATATCCGCATGCTGCTCGAACAAACACCAAATTTGACTATTGCCGAAGCAGTCGTATCGCAGGTTATAACCGAGAAAAACAACGTTAGGGCGGTTAGGTGCGTTGACGGGACCATATATAGTGCTCCGGTAGTAATTCTGACAACAGGGACTTTCCTTCGGGGATTAATGCACATTGGAACTCGGCAGTTCGCCGGCGGGCGACTCGGTGAACCGGCTGCTAACGAACTCTCGGACAATCTCCGGCAGATTGGACTGGAACTCAAGAGGCTCAAAACCGGCACACCGGCAAGACTGGATGCGTCTACGGTGGCTTTGGACACACTTGAAATGCAACACGGGGACAAAAAACCTGTACCCTTTTCGTTTCTGACCGAAACAATAAATCGGCCGCAAATTCCCTGCTGGATAACCTATACGAATGAAAAAATACACAAGCTAATCAAAGACAATTTACATCGTGCGCCGCTCTATTCCGGGCAGATAACTTCCACCGGTCCCCGATACTGCCCGAGTATTGAAACAAAAATAGTGCGTTTCGCGGACAAGAGCCGCCATCAGGTATTTCTGGAGCCTGAGGACGAAGAAATATCAACAATCTATTGCAATGGCATAAGCACTTCGCTTCCGGAGGATATCCAGGTGCAAATGCTCAAACTTATGCCCGGGACGGAAAATGCCCGGATTGTTCATTTTGGCTATGCTATTGAATATGATTATTGTCCGCCGATTCAGCTAAAGCCGAGTCTTGAGACAAGGAAGATATCGGGACTTTTTCTGGCAGGTCAGATCAACGGGACCAGCGGATATGAAGAAGCGGCGGGGCAGGGTATTATGGCCGGTATAAATGCCGCCGGGAAGTTGCAGGGTAAAGAGCCCGTCGTTCTCGGAAGAGACCAGGCATATATCGCAGTGATGATAGATGACTTGCTGACAAAAGGCATAGATGAACCTTATCGAATGTTCACGTCCCGAGCGGAGTATCGTCTGGCGCTGAGAGCCGACAATGCGGATCGAAGGTTGACACAAATCGGCAAAACGGTCGGGCTTGTGGGCGAAGAAAGATGGGCCATGTTTCAGAACAAGCTCCAGCAGATTAATACACTCAAGAGTTATCTGAAAGATACCGGGATAGGTCTGTGGGAGCAGCTTCGCCAGCCGCATAACATTCTTGCCGAAACACTGGCGGACAATCCCGATGTTAAGAATATGAACCTCGCTGAAGATGTGCTGCAGGCGGTGATTATCGATGCCAAATATGATGGCTACCTGGCCAAGCAGGAGCGGCTTGTGGCCAATTTAAGAACTCTGGAGAAAAGAAAGATTCCGGAGGATCTGGATTACGGTAGTATCTCGCATCTGCGGCCGGAGGCGAAAGAAAAGCTCTCGGCCTTTCGGCCCGGTACTCTCGCTCAGGCCTCGCGAATAAGCGGCATCACGCCGGCTGATATTACAGTGATTCAAATTCATCTGAAAAAGAGCTATGATCGAGCTGTCTGAGAATATCTACAATAGTCAAGCCGCACGGAACGAGCCGAAGTTTAAGCTTTGGCGATCGGCCGGATTGCTGCTGACATATAAATGCAACTGTGCCTGTGAGTTCTGCTATTATAACTGCTGCCCCGACAAGAACGGATTGATGCCCGTGGAAACGGCAATCAGCGCGTGGCAGTCATTGAAAATCCTCGCGGGCGATGGTGCAAAGATTCACATCACCGGCGGTGAGCCTTTTCTCTATTGGGACCATCTGCAGGAAATCCTCAAGGCGGCACAAAAACAGAGTCTCGGCAAGGTCGATTTAATAGAGACAGACGGTTTCTGGGCAGCAAATGAAAAAATTGCGAGACAACGGCTCAACAGACTCGATGAGCTTGGAATGTATCGGCTCAAAATCAGTACCGACCCGTTTCATCAGGAATACGTGGACATCGAGCCGGTGCGCCGATTGGCCAATCTGGCCGGCGAGATTCTGGGACCCGACCGTGTATTGGTCCGCTGGCGAAAGTATCTGGAAAAACCTACCAAACTGAAAGGCCTCCCGCCTGCTGAGCGAGAAGAACAATATATGAGTGCCATAAAAGATTACCCCTGCCGTTTCACCGGTCGGGCAGCAGGAAAATTGGCTGAGCTGGTTGCCTCGGAACCAGTAGAAGGCCTTGCAGCTCTCAACTGCAAATCGGATTTTCTCGGTGCAAAAGGTGTGCACATAGACCCATTTGGCAACGTCTTTAGCGGCACATGCAGCGGTATAATAATCGGCAATGTGAACCAGAGGCGGCTCGAAGATATCTGGAGGCAGTTCGGCTTTTCACCAAACGAGTTTATCAATACGCTTTTTAATTCCAGACCGTTTGGATTGCTCGACAAGGCCGCGGAAATGGGATATGAGACAGCAAAAGTTTACGCTGGTAAATGCCATCTTTGCACTTCTATACGGCAGTTCTTCTTCGATAATGGCCTTGAGGCCTCGATAATCGGCCCTGCGGAATGCTATTCTTAATCTGCAAAAAAGCACATAATTTCGTCGCCAGGCAGTCAAAGCACAGTTAGTGTCCTTTTGGGGGGTAAGAGCAGGTCGAGAAAAATTTTAAAAATTATTTATTTTTTTTGTTGACAACTTGTACAAATGTACGATATTGTAGTTGTACAAATGTAAAATACAATTGTAAAAGGAGATTGACATGACGAAAAAAACACTACCGGCTCTTAGCCCGTCCGAGACTGAAATCCTAAGATTAGTCTGGCAACTCGACAAGGCAACCGTTCAGGAGGTTTGCGATAAGCTGCCCGCCAGGCGAAAAATAGCGTACGCCACGGTTCAAACCCTGCTGCGCCGGCTCGAAAACAAAGGTTATCTGAAACACGACGTTCGGGGCAAGGCCCATGTTTTTTTCGCCGCGGTCAAGAAGGAGCACGTTGTTAAGAGGTCGGTGGGTGATTTCTTAGACAGGCTCTTCGGCGGCGATCCGATTCCACTGATGCAGTACTTAGCAGAGCACGGCAAGATCAGTGCCGAAGATATCGAGAGACTCAAGAAATTGGCATAAAAAAAAATAGTCGAAAAACTTATGTGGAGAGGTAAAAATGGAAACCTACTTAAACCAAATCACAGGCTATCTGCTGACGCAAAGCTGGCAGATCGCAATCCTGGTAGCGGTAGTAGCAGCGGTAACTTTGCTGCTGAAAAATAGAAGCTCGCACGTCCGTTATTTGCTCTGGCTGATTGTTTTGGCCAAATGTCTGGTGCCGCCTTTACTTACTGTTCCACTGGCCGTCCTGCCCGAGGAACAGGTATCAACGCTGCCAGCTATGCCAGAAGACCGGATTGCAGTGGCTTTCGAACGGCCGGAGATGCACATGGCCGAAGCTCCTGTGTCGACGGCGCCATCAGCAGCAGAACCAGTAACGACTGTGAAAAAGACGCTGCCACATCTCAGTGTGCGCCAATGGGCGGGGCTTGGCTGGATTGTTGGTGTGACCTTATTTGTTCTTGTTGCTGTCACGAAGGCGCTTCGGACCGAGTTTTGGCTGAGACGCCAGCGAAAGTTGCTTTCAGCCAAACTTCAAAGCGAAATTGAGAATATATTCTCCGGTCTGGAAATCAGGACTTTGCCGAAGGTCTGGCTGGTCGAGGGTATTGGCCAGCCGTTCGTGTGGGGACTGCTTCGTGGGAGTATTTATCTACCTGTTGACTTCGCCAAAATCGATAACACTGAGCATCGGCGAGGTGTCTTAGGTCACGAGCTAAGCCATATCCTGCGTTTCGATGCTGCGGTCAATATCTTGCAGGTAATGGCTCAAGCCATATTTTGGTTCCATCCATTTGTCTGGTGGGCAAATAAGAGAATCCGGGCAGATCGCGAGAAATGCTGTGATGAGATGGCTATAGCCCGACTGGGTGCCCAGGTCAAGGATTACAGCAGGGCAATTGTTGAAACGCTGGTTACCGAATATGAATCTACCCGGCCTGTTCCATCGTTGGCTGTGGCCGGTCCGGTGAAAAATATTGAGGAAAGGATAAAAACCATGTTAAGACCAGGAAAAAAATTCTACAAACGCCCAAGCTTAGTAGCAGCGACAATCGTACTGCTTTTAGCTCTACTGACGGTTCCAACTGCCCTTGTGCTAACTGCTCGAGCACAGACAGAGGCTCCGATGCCTGAAACCAAATCGACGCATCCGCTCCACGAAGCCGCAGCCGCCGGCGATGTGGATCAAGGCAAGCTGCTCATTTCAAAAGGTGCTGATGTCAACGAAAAAGACAAGGATGGCCGGACACCTCTGCACTCTGCGGCTTGGTATGGCCGTAAAGATGTGGCTGAAGTGCTTATCGCCAAAGGAGCGAATATCAACGAAGCAGATGTATCTGGTCAAACTCCTCTGCACCTTGCTGCAAATCTCGGGGTGAAGTTCGTGCCCGCATTACTCCTCGCCAAGGGAGCCAATGTCAATGCCAGGGACAACATAGGAAACACTCCTCTGCACGCCGCCGCTGGTTACCCGGGTGCCAGCGAAGATTTCCTGGAGTTCCTCCTGGCCAAAGGGGCAGAGGTAAACGCCAGGAACAACAAAGGCGAAACACCGCTTCACCTCGTGCCCAGGACGAGAAGACAAGACAAGAGCCGCGAGCTTGCGGCCGGTGTCCTCCTGGCCAACGGGGCAGACATCAACGCCAAAGACAAGAGTGGCTGTACACCTCTCCATTTCGCCGCCGAATATGGCCAAAAGGAAGTTGTAGAGCTTCTTATTGCTAAAGGTGCTGCCATCAATGACAAGACCAATAATGGAATGACTGCTCTCCACCAAGCAACTATGGTTGGAAATAAAGGTATGGTGGAACTGCTTCTCAACAAAGGTGCTGATGTCAATGTTACACAATGGAGCGGCTGGACTTCTCTGCACTATTCCACCAGGGACGGTAACGACGTTATAGTAGAACTACTTATTTCTAAAGGAGGAGATGTAAACGCTAAGAACATTCGTGGTGAGACACCCGCACATCTTGCCGTTGTGCAAAACCATAAAGACACTGTTAATCTGCTAATTTCAAAAGGGGCTGATGTCTCCACAATCCAGTTAGCTGCCTATATTGGAGACCTTGCTAAAGTAAAGAGCTTTATTGAGAAGGGTGTCAGTGTCAACGCACAGGATGGATATTTGCTAACGCCTTTGCACGCTGCGGCAGGTACAGGACAGACAGAGGTCGCCGAATTTCTTATCACAAAAGGTGCTACTGTTAACGCAGATACGGTTGCTGAAGGCCCTGGAACGCCCCTGCACTACGCGGCTGACGGAGGTTCTAAAGAAGTAGCAGAGCTACTTATCAGCAAAGGTGCCATAGTCAATGCAAGAAACAAGGACGGAGAAACGCCGTTACACTTTGCGGTTAAAAGGGGCTACAAGGACCTGACAAAACTACTTATTGACAGCAAAGCTAACTTCAACGCCAGGGACAAAGTAGGCAATACACCTTTGCACTATGCGGCCCAGAATGGCCATAAAGATGTCGTATTGCTTCTTATCGACAATGGCGCAGATGTCAATGTGGAGGATAGGAATAAGTCGATACCCTTACACTATGCAGCCTGGTCTGACCACAAAGACATGGTTAAGCTTCTTATTGACAAAGGCACTAATATTCCCAAGGATGATGGTCTCTTGTATTCTGCATGTATGTACGGACATAGAGACCTGGCGGAACTTCTCATCAAAAAGGGCGCGGACGTCAACTCAAAAGCCTGGGGCTATGCTCCTTCGTTAGAGGCAGTCTGGAGTGCATACACGTGCGCGAGCCAACCAGATATTCCTAAGCTACTTGATCTTCTCAGACTACTTTTGGATAACGGCGCCGATGCCAATGCCAAAGACCGATGGGACTGGTCGCTTCTGCACTACGCGGAAGGAAGTGTAGATTTGACAAGATTGCTTCTCGACAAAGGTGCAAATCCCAACGCTGAAACAGCATCCGGCCAAACGCCTTTGCACCTTGCCGCGGATAAAGGCCGGAAGGCAGAGGTTGAACTGCTCATCAGCCGAGGGGCCGCTGTGAACGCAAAAAACTATTACGGACGAACCCCTTTGTCGTATGCCGAAGACCTTGGCAGCAACGACATGTATGGTCGTCCCAGGAATACGCCCCTGACTGCTGAAGCCAAATCAGCTAAGAAGGAGGTCGCTGAACTGCTGCGCAAGCACGGGGCCAGGGATTGATTATTTACTATTGATTATTGAGATTCTTCATTGCGCAGCGCTTATTTCAGAATGACAAAGGCGTTGATGTTCTTGTGCTCCTAAACACTTTTGCGCTTGGCTCTTATGTTCTTTGCCTGGGCATTGCGGTGGCTTCGATTTCGAAGAGCAGGTCGGGACGGCAGATGTCGCAGATGACTGTGAGCCAGGGCCAGGCGAGCTTGCCCTTGATCGAGTCAAATACCTTCTCGACCTCGATTGTCTTGCAGTAGGCCACAACATGCACCACATCCCCATCCCTGCATTGCATTTCGCTCAGGACAGCGCGAACATTTTCTATTGTTGCATTTATCTGGCCTTTGGCATCTCCGATATGTGTGGTGGCTCCATCGGCGTCGATAGAGGCGGTTCCGGAAACAAATACAGCGTCTCCGGCCGGCATGATGCTGCGAGCAGCCCGTGAGAATGCCGAGCCGTACTCAAAGGCGCAGTGCTGTTTTCCCGTTGTCTGGAGGTACTGTGTGCAGTCGGTAGGCTCGAGGACCGCCATCAGGTCCATCGCGCAATGGCCGCCGTCAGCCGGTCCGAGCCCGATGCCTGTACTGGCCGGCATCGATTGGCGGGTTCCGGCTCCGATAAGGCCCCATTCCTTGAAGAAACTGGTTCTGACCTGGTTAAAATCATCGTACCAGGAAAGAATATCCTTTAACCACATCCACGTCCGCGGCACCGAGAGGAAGTCGGCGCCGAGTTTGTTGAGCGCATCTTCGACCTTTTTCATCATTGCCCGTGCTTGTTCCGGGGCCTGTTTGTGCTTCTGGTCGGATATTGACGAGAGAGTGAGATATGCCCGGCCGGGCATGCGCAGAATTCGGCCGCAAAGGTTTCCTTCAAGATCTATCACTTCCGGCCTGCGACTACTGCTGACGGCGTGGACCTGCACGCCGGCAATAGGCCCGGAAAGCCCTTCTTCGGCCACTAAAAATGCAGGAGCGACTCCATCGTCCAGATCGCCGTAGGCCTGAAGTCGTGTCCGGCGGAGGGTCTCGGCCGCACCTTCAGTGGAAAATACCCGCTCCTGAAGAATGTAGGCCTTTTTTGAACGGAGCGTATCGCGGATAGTCGAAAAAATTTCCTGTGCCTGGTCCTGCAGCGGTGCGTCGTCGGCGGCTGTGGCGGAAAGATAGAATTCAGTTGCTGAAGCTGATTCGACGCTGCGTGTGTCAAGGTTTACTGTCATTTTTATCTTATTGTCCTTTAGTCTGTTAGTAATCATTATTATGGGCTGGTATTCTAAGTGTCGTGGTTGGAAAAATCAAGCTTAATTCCAAGTTCGTTTGAAAAAGCCCCTGTTTTCCTGTCTGAAGAAATGCTCATTGAAAGGGATTATATCGCAGGTTTTACAGGTGTATATTCCTTCGAAGTTTCCGTTTTGTAATACGTCGAAAAAAAAAATAAAAAAAGGACAAAACCGTAACAAAACGGAAACATTTAGTCTGCATAATTGTTCCTGTCAAATTAACCGTTTTTTTGTTAACCTATTTGAAAGGAGCACGATTATGGAAAGGTTCAGAAACATCACAATCATTTTTTTGTTAGCTGTTGTTCTGCCTGCCTCAGCCACCTTGGGCAAACCTGCCAGTGTACTGCTGCAGGAAGGACTCTACGCTGAGGAAACGGAGGGCGACCTGGAGGCTGCCATCAAGATTTACGAGGGCATCCTCAAAGACTTTCCCAAGGACCGCCTGGTCGCGGCAAAGGCTCAACTGCATATCGGACTGTGCTATGAAAAGTTGGGCACAGCAGAGGCCCGCAAAGCCTACGAGAGTGTAGTGCGCGAATACTCCGATCAATCCGAGATTGTGGCGCAGGCGCGGGTGAGGCTGGCGGCACTTGGCGGTCCCGGTGCTGCCGGGGGACTCGTCGCACGCCGGGTTCTCACAGACGCCTCCGGCGTCAGTGGGGTCTTGACCGCGGATGGTAAGTACATCAGCAATATAGACCGGAGCACGGGTGACGTGGTCCAGTTCGAAGTTGCCAGCGGACAGAGGACGCGAATCACGAATAGGGGGCCCTGGACCGAGACTGACAAGTCCTACGAGAACCAAGCGTTCTCACGCGACGGGAAACAAATCGCGTACAACGGCGAAAGTTTCGACCCGAATACGAAGGCTTGGGTCCAGCAAGTGCGGATTAGAAACCTGGATGGTTCGGGCCTTCGCACACTCTACAAAGACTGTTACGCCTACCCCTTGGACTGGTCGCCTGACGCAGGGTCCATCCTCGCAGTTCGCGATCGTAACAAGGCGGTTGAACTAACGCTGATCTCGACAGCGGACGGCTCGCTGCGCGTCCTGAGGAGTATTACTTCGGTCTACTCGCTTGAAAACGCTAGTTTCTCGCCCGATGGGCGATTTGTCGCGTTCAGTCTCGTGCGTGAGGGCAGCCCACCCAATGGCGACGTCTTTCTGATGACCGCCGATGGCCGGAATGAGGTCGTTGTTGCCGGTCATCCCGCGGAGGATCGACTGCTTGGATGGACGCCGGACGGGAGAAGCCTTCTCTTCCTCAGCGACCGCTCGGGGACATGGGACATCTGGACCGTCCGCATTACCGATGGGAAGCAGCAGGGAGAACCGGAACTGCTTAAAAAGGACTTTGGCTATTATTCAGAGATTCTTGGCTTTGCACCTGACGGCTCCTGTTATTACAAGACTAACACCCGTTTGGGTGGCCTCTACAACGGTGAGGTAAACCTTGAAACCGGTAAGGTGCTCGTGCCACCCGCGCCGGTCACGACGCGATATACCGGCCTACCGAACTTTGTAAAATGGTCACCCGACGGCAGGTACCTGGCCTACCTTTCACGCTCGGGTTCCATCGGTCCCGGAAACAACATCCTCACGATCCGGTCCGTCGCAACCGGGGAAGAGCGCTTTCTGTCGCCGCGTCTTCGTTACGTTAACCAGATCTCCTGGGCGCCGGACGGCCGTTCCATCATCGCGCTCGGGATTACGGAGACGGGAAGTGGAATCTTCCGGATTGACGCTGAAACAAGCGCGATCACTAAGTTGAGAGATGGAGGCTCCCTCCCCAATCTCTGCCCGGATGGGAAGACCCTGGTGTTCGGAAAGGCGGGGCCAATCATCTCGAAACGCAACCTCGACACCGGTGAGGAGTCGGAAGTTGTCAAACCAGGGACAATATTCTACGACCTCTCGCCGGACGGCCGGGAAGTGGTGTTTCAGGTGGACGGGGCTGTAAAGACCGTGTCCCTCAACGGAGGGGAGCCGCGGGAGCTATTTCGCGGTTTGGCGCAGAATTACCTCCTGGGGTGGACGAGGGACGGACGTTACATCATCGCCCAGGCAGAGTACCCGAGCAGTGAAATCTGGCGGGTTCCGGCGCAGGGCGGGACGCCGCTGAAGCTGGACCTCTCCGTTCCTAAGATGCTGCTCTTGAAGCTTCACCCGGACAACCGCCGCTTTGCGTTCAGCGTCGTTGAGGAGTTAAAGAGCGAGCTGTGGGTGATGGAGAACTTCCTGCCGGAGGAGAAAGAAGATACAAAATTTAGTATCAGAAAGGTAGGTGATGTGGGTTCAGAAGGAGCGATTTCACCGGACGGCAGGTATCTCTCTTATGTGGACTGGGATACCGGTAACGGCGACCTCGCCATTTATGAAATTGCCACCGGAAATAAGCGCCGTCTTACGAACAAGGATTCTGAATCAGTAGAATTTGCCCAGTATTCCAGATGGTCGTCCGACGGCAAGCAGATTGTTTATGACTGGTCCAATAAGAACAGCGATATCGACTTTTGTATTGTCGGGTTTGACGGCTCGAATCCCCGAATTCTTTACAGTAATGATGAGGAAAATGCGTGGGCTCAAACGTACGATTGGTCCCACGATGGAAAACAAATTCTGGCATGCTTGGAAAAAACAGACGGACAATTACAGATCGTGCTGGTTTCCACTGCCGATGGGTCTGTGCGCGTTCTCAAAACACTGAAACAAGGCTGGCCCGCGAATATGAACTTTTCACCGGATGGGCGCTATATCGTGTATGACTTTCAACAAAAAGAAGATTCTCCGGAACGTGACATCTCCATTCTTTCAACCGATGGAAGCAGTGAAATTCCGTTGATTGAACACCCTGCCGATGATAAAGTGCTCGGCTGGGCGCCGGATGGGAAAAATATCCTTTTTGCCAGCGACCGCAGGAATAGCCCGGATGCCTGGGTTATTCAATTCTCAGATGAAAAAGTTCAGGAAACTCCCAAGCTGGTCAAATCGAATATTGGAAATTGTCGGCCGATGGGATTCACCCGGAAAGGTTCTTTCTGCTACGGAATATATGACTCTGCGTATGATATTTATTTTGCGGAACTCGATCCGGAGACAGGTAAAATGCCGGCTCTAACAAAAAAGGCGAGTACACGTTTTGAGGGATCCCTCTATCAACCCGAATACTCGCCTGACGGGAAATACATTGCATATATTTCTATACCGGCCAGTCATTCCGTTACTCTCAGTATTCAATCCCTTGAAACCGGAAAGATTCAAGAATTCCCATCTAAACTCATACGATATATGATGTCCCCCCGTTGGTCTCCGGATGGCCGCTCCATTCTTGTCGGGGGCTGGGATTTGAAGAGGAATAAGGGGATATGGCGCATCGATACCCAATCGGGAATCTTTGCACTTATCGTGCCACCCGCTAATTACACTGGGAATTTCTATTTCTTAACAACACACGAATGGTCCCGTGACGGGAAAGCTATTTTTCTGGGGCGACTTTCCAACCATTCACCTTCTCTGACTCAAATTATGCTAAGAGACATAGAAAGCGGTACAGAAAAGGAACTCTATCGTGGTTCCGGGTTTTTATCATTATCCCGTTCACCGGACGGCAAATGGCTGGCTATTATGAATAGTTGGACGGGAGGATTTTTGGGAATCATGCCGGCCGCCGGAGGAGAACCTCGAGAACTGTATAGGGTTAAGGAAGAAGATAGTATACTAGGAATAAGATGGGCTCCCGATGGAAAGTACATTCTCTTTGAACAAGAACAAGCCAAAGAAAAGAAATACATATGGTGGCGAATTCCCATGGAGGGCGGAGAACCTCAGAAACTTGGATTAGAATGGGACTCTGTTTTCTATACAAGTTTTCATCCCGACGGGCGACATATCGTGTTCTCATCTCCCGCTTCCATCGGTGAAAATTCAGGAAACTGGGTAATGGAGAACTTCCTGCCGGAGCTTAATGATAGGCAATAAGATTTATGCTGAGGAAAAGATTAAATAGTAGCGGTTATGGTCAACTGCGGTGGGTGATATTACTGCTTGCGGTGGCAGTGATATTGCCCACCGTCTGCCTGCTCTGGTTCATGAGCGAGGTGGTAAAGAACGAGCGGCTCGCAGTTCGGCAGAAGCTCATCGTAGTCTATCAGGAGCGATTAGCCGGGACTGCCCAAAAGGTCGATTATAGATGGTCAGAGAAATGCAGGTTATTGGATATAAAAGAATCCAAGGTCAATCCTTATCAGAAGCTTCTCTCGGCCGTGGATAACAACGGCTGTGATGGTCTGATTATTTACGATGCCATGGGCAAACGCACCTATCCAATATTGTCGATTGATTCGGACAGCTCCATAGAGTTGTCACAGATGTTTCGTGATGCCTGGAAGCTTGAGTTTGTTGAACGGAGATATTTGCAGGCCGCGGAGCTTTATGAGCAAAAAGGCAAGTCCGGCCCGGACCACGTGCGATTGGCTGCGCTTACCGGGAAAAGCCGATGCTTGAAAAAGCTCGGTATGCTTAAAGAGGCAATCGAACAGTGTAAACAAGTCGCATTTAGTCCTTTAGAAGAAAATGGCGATGCAGCACTGCTGGTTCTTATTGGTAATGCACGATTGCTTATGCTGAAGTTTATGGAAGGAAATGCACAATACAATGCGTTGTTCAGAGAGACTTTCAGTAAGCTGGTCTCTATGGTCTTTGCCGCCAACAAGGCTGGAGCTATGCTGCCGGCCGACCACAACTTGTTTATTGCTCAGAAAGCCTTTGAAATCGCAAGCAAAAACTCTTATAGCGATGACAGCATCAGGCCAATGTATATACATATGCAAAAATTGATGGCCCCTGAGGAGCGTTCTATTCGTTTCGCTGAGGATTTTCCGACTACAGCCGACCTGCGGGGCCTGCAAACGGACGGACTTCGCCGTTTGCAGGCAGGAAACCAAGCCATCTATGGCCTGTATCACAAAACGAGCGATCAAAGTCTGTTGGCACTATTGTCGGCTGAGAATATTGCTTCAGCCCTGGTTGACTATGAAGATAATTTCAAGGATTCTGATGTATTTTACAGAATACTTGATAACACCGGACATCTCGTCACGGGACTCGCCGAGCCCCAGGGCGAACCGTTTGCAACGGCTTTCGTTGGGGAACATTTTCCAGGCTGGAAAATTGAATTGTATTTCAAAGGTGGCGACATCTTTGAAAAGGCGGCAAATGAGCGGATAGCCGTTTATACCTGGACGGGTGTGCTCGTTATCGCGTTAATTCTTGTGGTCGGCGGTTTTGCAGGGCAGGCTATCGGCAGACAGATAAGAGTTAACAGACTCAAAAACGATTTTATAGCGACGGTTTCGCACGAGTTGAAGACGCCGTTGGCGTCAACGCGTGTGCTGGCCGATACGCTGCTGGAGGGAAACATCAAGGACCAACAGCAGGCTACCGAATATCTGCAGTTGATTTGCAAGGAAAACAAAAGGCTCAGCGGGCTGATTGATAACTTTCTTACCTTTTCGAGGATGGAGCGAAATAAGCTGGCCTTTGAGATGGTTAAGACAAACCCCGCTATGATTGCACGTGCCGCAGCCGAGGCGGTTAAGACCGAATTCAGCGAGGGCCAATGCGAATTCCAGGTGCGGATCACGGATAACTTGCCCGATGTTTTTGCCGACCGTAATGCGATGGTGACAGTGCTTGTAAACCTGCTGGACAATGCGTACAAATATTCTTATGATAACAAGCGGATTGAACTGAGAGTATCTGCCAATGATGGTTCGGTTTGTTTTTGCATCTCTGATAACGGTGCCGGCATGTCACGTCGGTCCGTTAAGAAGATATTTAAGAGATTTTACCAGGTTGATCGCAGGCTCACCAGGCACGCCGAAGGCTGCGGCCTGGGCCTGAGTATTGCGAAATTCATTGTCGATGCACACAAAGGTTCGATTAGCGTAGAAAGCAGACCCGGCGAAGGGAGCACGTTTACCGTAAAGCTGCCGGCAGTCAATTGAAATAAGGCCGAATGGAAACGATCTTAATAATTGAAGATGATTCGACTATGCTGCGGGGCTTGAAGGACAACTTCGAGTTCAAGGGCTACCGCGTCCTCACCGCGACCGACGGCGAGGAAGGGTTAAATGCTGCTCTTGATAAAAAGCCTGACCTGATTATTCTCGACATTATGCTGCCGAAGATAAACGGATATGAGGTATGCAGGCTGATCCGCCAGGAAAATCTCGATATGCCCATAATCATGCTGACCGCAAAGGGCGAGGAATCCGATATCGTATTGGGTCTGAATCTCGGAGCCGATGATTATGTCACCAAGCCCTTCAGCATCAAGGAGCTTCTCGCCCGTGCCGTGGCATTCTTAAGACGAAGCCGGCAGACCGAACAGGATATTTACGAGTTTGCTGACTATCGCCTCGATATTCCGGCCAGAAAACTGACACGCGAGGGCGATGAAATCAAGCTCTCGCCGAAAGAGTTCAGGCTGTTGGAACTTTTCGTGAAGAAGCCCGGACGGGCGCTCACACGAGACGATATACTAAACACCGTCTGGGGCTATGACTGTTATGTCGGCCAGCGCAGCATCGACCGCTTCGTCACCACATTAAGAAACAAAATCGAGCCGGACCCGCACAACCCGACATACATCCACACAATCAGAGAAATCGGCTACAAATTCGAGCCACCTGAGCAGGGTGATTGAGTTCTCCTTTTACTATCACTGCTGGAAATTTATGGCAATTTACCGTTCCGCTGCTTCTATGGCGTCGGTGAGTTTTAGGGTGCCTTCGTAGAGGCTTCGGCCGATTATTGCTGCTTCGGGATTGAATTCGGCCAGCTTTTTGATGTCTTCTACGGTGTTTACGCCGCCGGAGGCGACAACGGGGACATCGACCGCCTCGACAAGCGATTTTGTCCTCTCGAAGTTTGGCCCGGTCATCATGCCGTCTTTGGCTATGTCGGTGTAAATTATCGCCGCTAAGGGCAGTTTTGCCGCTTCGGCGGCGAACTCCAGCAGAGTCAGGGAGCTGTCCTGTGTCCAGCCGTGGGTAGCGACTTTCGAGCCCTTGGCATCAAGGCCGAGAACGATTTTGCCGCTGAACTTCTGCGTCATTTCGCTGAACCACTCGAAGTCCTGCACGGCTTTCGTGCCGATGATGACTCTGTTAACGCCAATATCCAGCAGTTGTTTTATGGAGGCCTCGTCGCGTAGTCCGCCGCCGACTTCGATGTTCAGTATCCCAAGAGCCGCTATGGATGATATCGTATCGGTATTGACCGGCCTGCCGAGCTTGGCGCCGTCCAGGTCGACAATATGCAGCCACTTTGCCCCGTCTGAGCTGAATTCCTGCGCTTGTTCGACGGGATTGTCCCTATAGTTTATCTGACGGTCATACTGGCCCTGGATGAGTCTTACGCATTTTCCGTCACGCAGGTCGATTGCCGGTATTATATACATCTCTGGGTCCTTGAAACTCTCGTAATAAAATCTGTTATGCCGATATCTTGGTCTGTCTTTTACGAAGGTTTGTCGCCCACGAGCGGGCGAATCTTATCCACGGCGAAATAGACCAGGTGCCGGACTTTGCCATCGGCATCCTTGGCCCTTGTATGCTGTTGCTTAATTTTCTTTATACGTTCCGGGTCCTTCTCTTCGCCCGTTTTGGTCAGATGCAGTCTTTTGCCGGCGTATCCTTCGCCCTGCTCCACGAACATAAACGCAGCTTTTGGATTGGACTGGACGTTTGAATAGCTCAGTTTCTCCAGCATACTGAATGCGATGGTGTTCTCATCGATAATATAAGGCCGGGAATAAACGGCGATATCGACGTTGCCGTCCGCATCGCTTGTCGCCAGGACACCCAGGCCTTTGATGTTTTCGAAATATTCGGCCAGGTTCATAATTTTCTCCTAACTTGTAATATCATTCAAAGCTTGTTCTACATTAGTATACTTGAAATTGAAGCCCGTGTTCAATAATCGTTTTGGCAAAACCTTTTGTCCGGATAAGAGAATCTCATCGGCCATCTCGCCGAGAGCTAAGCGGACAGCAAAAGACGGTACGTTCAGCCAGACCGGGCGTTTAAGGACCTTTCCCAATGTTACGGCGAATTCTTTCATTGTGACCGGCTGCGGCGAGGTTAGATTGAAAACGCCCTTAAGATGCTCGTTCTCCATCAGGAATTTTATGGCCGTGACTTCATCTTCAATATGTATCCAGGAAAACCACTGCCTGCCGTCACCGAGGTACCCGCCGGCAAAAAACCTGAACGGTTTTACGAGCTTGGCAAATGCCCCTCCGTTCCGTCCAAGTACGACACCCGTGCGAATTACAACGCACCTGACACCGAGTCTTTCAATTTCATCGGTTGAGCCTTCAACGTCCCGACACACACTTGCGAGAAATCCTTTGCCCGGCGACGAGTCTTCGTCGAGCTGTTCGTTTCCGCGAGGGCCGTACCAGCCGGTGGCCGAGGACTGAATAACCACTTTAGGCTTGTTCTTTAGCTGCTTTATGGTCTCGACAACGGCGTTGCATGCATCAAGTCTGCTCTGCGGGATTCGGGCCTTTCTCGACTTGTTCCAGCGGCCTGAGGCGACATTTTCACCGGCCAGATTGATTATGGCAAGCGCCCCATCAGCTTCGCCGGCCCAGCCGGCGGCTGTCTTTGCATCCCATCGCACAACTTTCACCAGGTCGCCTATGGATTTTTGGGCGGCATCAATATTGCGTGACAGGGCGACGATTTCGTAATCTCTGTGAAGCTCTCTGCACAATGCCCTGCCTATAAAACCTGTCGCGCCTGTTATTATCACTCGCATAATGTCACCTTCTACTATGTTTGTTCCAGAGATTCGATTTTTTTCACGTAAGCGTCGGCGTCGAATTTTCTTTTAAGTCCCGCGGCATTCATATAACGAATCTTACCGAAGACGGGTCTTTCGCCCCAGGCCCTGTCGTGTTTGCCGAAACACCAGGCCACTCCGGTAAAGGCATTCGGGCCTCTGCCGTCAAGCTCGTATTTGTTGTTTAAGTGCAGTGCGATTTTAAGGCCGGTCTGCGGATTCCTGCTCCATTCGAGAATTTTTTTCCCCCAGTACATTCTCATGTAGCCGTGCATCTTGCCTGTGATGACCATCTCTTTCTGTGCGGCGTTCCAGTATGGGTCGTGCGTTTGCGCTTTTTCAAACTGTTCGAGCGAATACACGTACTGTCTTTTATCCCTGCGATGGAAATTCAACGTTCTCTTGGCCCAGGGCTCGAGGCAGGCAAATGTATCGTAGCGGTTATTGTAGAATACGAAATTATGACTTAGCTCTCTGCGTACGATGAGTTCCTCGAGATATGCGTCTTTGCCGGGGCTTGAAGTTTTCAAAACCTTCAGTGCGATATACAGGGGCGAAATCTGCCCAAAGTGCAGATAGGGACTCATATTCGAAACACAATCTGCGTTCGGGTCGTTTCGCATCTCGGCGAAGCGATCCAGCTTGTTTTTCAGAAAATTGCTCAGCCGGCGTTTTGCCTGTTTTGTGCCGCCGTGAAATCCGTCAACCTTCGTAACAGTCCTGTCGATATCAAGCTTCGAGAGAGCTTTGTCGATGTTGTCGATATTGAATGTGTGGAATTTCAAGCCGAGCGAATTCAGCTTTGGTTTACTGTGATTGAGCGGAACCAGATAGTAATCGAGTTTGTTTGTGATTCTTGGCCTGAACGTGCCGGCCGAGAAATTCTCTTTCGATGAAGCTTCTTCTACAGGAACAATCAGGTTTGTTTCCACTTCATGTAGAGCGCTATCAATTTTCCTGGCCGCGTCAATTCGCCATTTCTTCTGGATTCGCAGTTGGCCTGCATCAACGACAACCAAAGCCGCATCCTTTGCCAGTTCCACCGCTCCGGTATCCGGAGAATCCAGACGGATGAGCATTTGAATGCCTTTGGCTTCAAGGGCTTTTTGAGTTTCTTTTAGTCCTTCCAGCATAAAATAGTAATGGCGCAGATTTGCCTCGGGCCAGTTCTCAGTGATGCCAAAGAATACGACGATAGGTTTTCTGAGCGTATTGGCCGTTCGAATCGCGTATTCGAGCGCATGGTTGTATTCGGCCCTCTGTGCGGCCTGCATCCAGTAGAGCACATATTTTCCATCAGCGACCTGCTTGTTGTTAAGGGGCTTTATTCGTTCCGGCTGAATCATATCGGTTCTACTCCGCGCTAAAATGCCTTAAATAAAGCGTCGCTAATTTCAGGCTGACTAAAGCCGTACAAAAATTGTTGGAATTCTGAACTTGGCGTCCCGGAATAATACTCAAACGTGCGTTCCAACCGTAATGATATACATGCAATCGCACAAAAAATCAAATTATTTGACAAAATGCGGCCTGGCACTATATTGGCAATTGAGTTGTTAATGGGCACTGCTGACGTTAGGAGACTAAATGATGAGTGAGACGAGGATTGAAAGAGATGCACGATATAGCGTGCTTATTTTATCGGTAATATGGATTTCAATCGTCTGGGCCCTGGCTGTGCTTCTGACAACGTCAAGCTCCTGTGTTTCCAATGGCAGTTCGTACCCCTCTCAAAAAGGAAAAATACCTGTTATCTTCGATACGGACATCTGTGATGACATCGATGATACGTGGGCGCTGGCTTTGCTCCTTCAGTCTCCTGAGTTCGAAATTAAACTTATTACCACGGAAGTCGGAAACACTTCCTCGAAAGCAAAGACAGTGGCCAGGTTCCTGGAAACCGCCGGAAGGGCGGATATTCCCATTGGTATCGGCGTACAGCAGCATGAAGGTCACCATAGGCAGGATGCCTGGGCCAAAGACTACAAGCTGTCGTCGTATCCCGGCACGGTTTATGAAGATGGCGTGCAGGCTTTGATCGACACTGTTATGAAATCCCGCAAGCCAATAAAAGTGATTGCAGTTGGCCCATTGCCGAATATTGCCGCTGCGCTCGAGCGTGAACCAAAGATCGCCGAGAAGGCTGAATTTGTCGGAATGCACGGCAGCATTCGCCGGGGCTATGGCAATGACCCGACGCCCAGCGCCGAATATAACGTCAGGGCCTTTGCGAAAGAGGCACAAAAAGTCTTTACTGCCGGCTGGGATATGACAATTACCCCTTTGGATACATGTGGAATAGTCCAGCTTAAGGGCCCAAAGTATCAAAAGATACCGGAGAGAGACAGCCCCTTGACACGGGCGTTGATAGAGAACTATCGTGCATGGTACAAACAGGGAATATTGAATGAGAATAAGGACTTGAGCGAAGCCGAGGTCAATAAGAGGGTCGAAGAAAAGCTCGGTGCGAGCAGTACAATCCTTTTCGATACAGTCGGCATTTACTTAGCAATGTCAACGGAACTGGTTAAGATGGAAAAGCTGGGAATCAGGATTACAGACGACGGATACACGAGAATCGACGAAAATGCCAAAGTGATTAACTGCGCCACCGAATGGAAAGATTTAGGCGCATTCGAGGATTTCCTGGTTGATAGATTAACGAAATAAATGATTTGTATGGAGCCGGTTTGGAACAGAAAAAAACACAAATTGTTGTAGTTGGCAGTTCCAATATGGACCTTGTGGTAAAGTCTCCGAGGATACCTTCCGTGGGGGAGACCATTCTGGGTGAAGATTTTATAATGACTCCCGGCGGCAAGGGAGCAAACCAGGCGGTGGCGGCTGCGAAACTGGGCGCAGAGGTCTACTTCATAGCCAAATTGGGTGAGGATATTTTTGCAGAGCAATCTCTGAACAACTTCAAAAAAGAGGCGATTAATACAAAATATATAATCCAGACTAAAGAGTCTCCCTCCGGAGTTGCCTTGATTACCGTTGATAGTGCGGGTAATAATGTAATTGTAGTAGCTCCTGGTGCGAATCAAAAATTGTCCCCGGAGGATGTCGAAAAAGCTCAATCCGTTATCGCTTCGTCGGGTGCGCTGGTTGCACAGCTTGAAGTGCCTTTAGAAACGGTTGAATTCGCCGCCCGGTTGGCAAATAGGTCCGGCGTACCTTTTATTTTGGACCCTGCGCCGGCACAAAAACTTGGCGCGGAATTTCTTAAGATGGTGGATGTGCTGACACCGAACGAAACAGAGGCCCGGATTCTGACAGGTATAGAAATTACAAACGAAGAATCCGCCCGAACGGCAGCTAAAAATTTGTTAGAATACGGCATCAAAGCTGTTGTTTTAACGATGGGGGCGAAGGGCTTTTTACTTGCAACCTGCGATAAAACAGAGCTTGTTCCTGCCGTGGAGGTAGATGCCGTCGATACCACAGCGGCGGGAGATGCTTTTACCGGCACTCTGGCGGTTGGCCTGGCCCAGGGAAAAACATTGGCCGATGCTGCCTTGTTTGCTAATTATGCGGCGGCTCTTTCCGTTACGAAAATGGGGGCACAGTCTTCGATGCCTACCAGAGAAGCAGTAGAAACTTTTATGAAGAAAGTCTGTTCAAGGAGTAAACAATGAGAAACTATAACAAGTTAATTAGCAGTGTTCTTGTATCCTGTGCCGTGTTTTTTTGCATTGTACCGGTTGGCTGTAAGCAGCGGGAAGCGGGCAAACCGAAAATTGCCTTGATAATGAAGTCTTTAGCCAACGAGTTTTTCAAGACAATGGAGGAAGGCGCCCGGTCTCACCATAAAGAGCACGCTGAGGAGTATGAGCTTACAGTAGTCGGCATCAAAGACGAACAGGATGTAGCTAAGCAAGTCGACTACGTTGAGTTGATGATTGCCCAGAGGGTGGACGCTATCGTAATTGCTCCTGCCGATTCCAAGGCTTTGGTACCCGTATGTAAACGCGCGATGGATGCAGGTATTATAGTTGTCAACATTGACAATAAATTCGACGCTGCCGTTCTCGACGACAAGGGTGTCAATATACCATTTGTCGGGCCGGATAATCGCAAAGGTGCCAGGCTTGCCGGCGAATACCTGGCGGGCAAACTAACGGCGGGGGACAAAGTGGCAATTATCGAAGGAGTGCCGAACGCATTCAACGGGATTCAACGCAAGCTTGGTTTCGAGGATGCGATGAAAGCGGGCGGGATGAACATCGTAAGCTCCCAATCGGGTTACTGGGAAACGGCAAAGGCAGAGCCAATTGTCTCAGCTATGATTACCGAGTATGCAGATATCAAGGCTATTCTCTGCGCCAATGACAGCATGGCTCTTGGTGCCGTGGCGGCGATTAAGGCCGCCGGCAAAACTGAAGATGTCTTGGTCATCGGTTTCGACAATATCTCGGCGGCCCAAAGACTGCTCAAAGATGGGAAAATTCTCTGTACGGTCGATCAGCATGCGGACAAATTGGCCTTATACGGCATCGAGTACGCTCTCGAAATGATCCAGGGACAGGGCACACCTTCGAATAGAGAAACTCCCGTTGAACTTATTACTGTGGAAATCCTCAAATGAAGCCTGCAACGAGTGAAACACTTTTCAGAGCCTGTGGAATCAGCAAATCATTCCCGGGCGTGCAGGCGCTATCTGCGGTAGACTTTGATTTGGAAGAGGGCCAGGTCCATGCCCTTGTTGGTGAAAACGGCGCCGGCAAGAGCACGTTGACACACATCATAGCCGGCTTACAAAGCCCCGATGCGGGCCAGATGCACCTTTCCGGGGAGCTATATCAACCAAGAGGCAAGTTGGATGCCGAATCCCGCGGCGTACGGATGGTAATGCAGGAGCTGCATTTGATTGCCAACCTGAGCGTTGCCGAAAATATCTTTGTCGAGAGGCTGCCCAGCAGGTTCGGATTTGTTGACTATGACAGGCTTAACAGTGCTGCAAGAGAAGTTATGGGCCGAGTAGGTCTTGGAGGTGTTGATCCTGACTTGCCGGTGAGGTTGCTGGGTGTAGGTCAACAGCAGATGGTAGAGATAGCCGCAGGGTTGTCGCGGAAATGCCGGGTACTGGCGCTCGATGAGCCGACGGCGTCGCTAACCGAGACTGAGACGGAGCTTCTTTTCGCTCAAATCGAGAAATTAAAAACCGAGGGAGTCGGAATCATCTACATCTCACACCGCATCGAAGAGGTCCTTCACATAGCCGACCTTGTTACGGTTTTACGGGATGGAAAGGTCATCTCAACTTGTGCAACCGGCGAGTTGAGTGCTGATGATATCATCCGTATGATGGTAGGTCGCGATTTAAAGCAGGAGCACTTGCGACTCGTCTCAAAAACAGGCCGGGAAGCGATTCGCGTCGCCGGGCTCACAGTTGGTGACAAAGTTAAGGATGTCAGCTTTGAGGTTCGCCGGGGTGAGGTTCTCGGCGTCGCCGGTCTGATGGGCTCCGGTCGTACCGAAACAATGCGCGCCGTGTTCGGAGCAGAGCGGCCCGACAGCGGCAAAATATATTTACATGGAGCAAGCGAGCCGGTGCAAATCCGTTCGCCACGCGACGCGGTGCGTAACGGCATCGCTTTTCTTACTGAGGACCGCAAGGAGCAGGGACTGCTGCTGAGTCTGGCAGTCCGTAAGAATATCTCGTTGACTCGATTATATGACGTCAGCCGATTTGGCTTCATTGACATGTCAAGGGAACGGTCTGTGGCCCGTCGATATATCGAGGCCCTTTCGGTTCGCTGTTCGTCCACTGAGCAAACGGTCAGTGAATTGAGTGGAGGCAACCAGCAGAAAGTAGTCATCGCAAAGTGGATATACCGGGATTGCGATGTTCTTATTTTTGATGAGCCGACAAGGGGCATCGATGTCGGAGCCAAGTTTGAGATATACCACATGCTCGCAGAGCTGGCAGAGAAAGGAAAAGCGATTATTTTTGTTTCGTCGGACCTCAAGGAGCTTATGGCCATCTGCGATCGTATTATGGTAATGTCGGCAGGCCGGGTTGCAGCCACATTCGACCGGGGGCCTGGCCCTGGGGACCAGTGGAGCAGGGAAGAAATAATGTCTGCCGCTTTTAGCGGGTATATAGGTGCTTGAAAGGGATTGAGAGAAGCTTATGCCAGAGATCATAAAGAATAGAACCTCGCGTCTGCCCGCTTTTGTTACAGATTACCTTGGAATGGCAATCGCATTGGCCGGACTTGTTATCTTCTTCGGTCTTAAAGCCGAGAATTTCTTTACTCTTACGACCTTCAGGACAATTGCCAACCAGGTCCCGGACATAACTATCATTGCCGTAGGGATGACCTTCGTACTAATCATCGCCGGCATAGACTTGTCGGTTGGCTCGGTGATGGCTTTAGCCGGTGCCGTGCTGGGCCTTTGTTTGGTTGAATTCAAATTTCCTCTGCCGGCGGCAATCGTTGCGTGCCTCCTGGTGGGCGTCCTCTGCGGGACCTTGAACGGGCTGGTCGTCATAGGCTGGAGACTCCCGGCATTTATCGTGACGTTGGGCATGCTGGAGATCGCGCGAGGCGCTGCATATCTCGTAACCGAATCAAGAACCATTTATATCGGTGGGCCTGTGGAAATAATCACAGAGGTCTCAATTCTTGGGCTGTCTCTTCCGTTTATCATTGCCGTCGTAATTGTGGTAGCAGGTCAACTGGTCCTTTCACGCACTGTTTTCGGGCGATATCTAATTGCCATTGGCACGAACGAAGAAGCGGTTCGACTATCCGGCATTGACCCGCGTTCGCTCAAACTTGCGGTTTTTGTTCTGTGCGGTTTTTTAACATCTGTTGCGGCGGTGATACACACAGGGCGATTGTCCTCAGCTAATCCCAACGCCGGATATGGCCTGGAGCTTCAGGCAATAGCTGCAGTAGTCATCGGTGGTACGAGCCTGATGGGCGGCCGGGGCTCGGTGGTAAGCTCGTTCTTCGGCGTGCTTATAATTGCGGTCTTAGGAACAGGCCTGGCCCAGATTGGCGCACAAGAGTCGACCAAACGTCTTATTACGGGCTGTGTCATTATTGCGGCCGTTATCCTGGACCATTACCGTCACGAAGGTATACCAAAACGGAAATATCAAAAATAAAAATAGCGGAATCGTCGCAAAGCGATGATGATTTGTTAATTTTGTATTTTACATTTTGATATTTTATGTTGATTTCTTGTTTTGTTTTATCCTCATTTTTCAAGGTTCAGGCTTTGTTATGGGTGTTTTCTGCTCTTACAACAGTAAGTCCTATAACAATTAAGTTGACAAAGTTAGCGAAATTATGTATAATTATACTTCAAGCAGTCAGCAGCCAAAGTCCGTACGTAATGGCTCTGTCACAGGTGCGTATTGTGTAAATCGAGTTACGCAATATGGGATACTCGATACGAAATGACGGAGAAAGATACTATGCGTATGGTTGTGAAACAAAAAGACGGCAATACCAAAGAATTTCAATTTGCCACGGGTCCTATTTCAATCGGCAGGGGGGCCAACAGCCAGGTTTTCTTGCCTGATAAAGCGGTCTCGAGACAACACGCAGTAATCCATAACACCGAAGATGGAAAATGGACGATTGAGGACGCCGGCTCATCGAATAAAACGTATCTAAATGATAAAGCAATCCACAAGGCTCAGATCAAACATGGCGATTGTCTTCGTATAACTGATTTTATTCTTGAAATAATTTTCGAAGAACAGGTAAAATCTGAAGAGTCGATTCATCCGGAAGATACCCTTCATCTGGAGGCGGCACTGGCAACACCCAAGCACGAGACTGTAGTAAGAAGGCCGGATGCCCAGCATGCACCGGCTATGAGATTGGCAGCAAGGAGATTAACTGATTTTTCAGGGGCAAGCGAGAAAATATTTGATACCAACAGTCTCGATGATTTGTTGTTGACTTTATTGGATATCACTTTGGAGCAGTTCAATGCATATCATGTTTGGAGTGCTTTGAGAAAGCAGCCTGGCGGCCCGATGACCTGTCACGGAGGTAAGAGAAGAGATGGCTCTCTGGTACAGCTTAACGAATTACAACTCAGTGATAAGATCACTCAGGCGGTTGACAAAGGGCAGTTTTTTGTTCTGCCGCGTGTTTCAGCTCAAATGGAGGCGAAGGATAGAATACGCTCAGCAATGGTAGCAGCAATTATGCGGTCGACGGGCTGTTTCGGGGTGCTATATGTTGACAATGCTATGATACATGATCACTACAGTCTTAGCGATTTGGACTATCTGATGCTTATTGCGATGCACACAGCCGCGATACTAAAGAGGTTTATGGATTAGGGCGTTAGTTCCCAATACCTTATTCTTTTTTTCCGCTTGATTTTTCCTCCAGGTTTTGCTATGAGGGGGCCAGTCTATGATGGCACAAAGCCAATCGTTGGAGTGTTTCTCGATGCGATTATGCAGATTTATGATCTTGGTGCCTTTGGCTGGTCCGGCTGTTTTTCTTGTGTTTCTCGGAATGTTCAGCCACTCGGCCGGCGGGAATTCACCTGTTAATCTCAACAAGGCAACACCGTGGGAAAGGCAGTACAAAATCAAACCACGCGAGAAGGCCCGGCTGACTGCCGCCGATGTGATCGGCCCGGACGGAATAGTGTATCCCAACTGGACAAAATGTGGGGTCCAGGGTGGGATTCCAGAGGCAAAAGCAGTTGTATCAATTGAAGACTTCGGTGCGAAAGCAAACGATAACGCCGACGACTCCGAAGCTCTGGCAAAAGCATGTGAAACCGCAGGCAGGACGGGCGGTGGTGCGGTTCTGCTGGGCGAAGGACTCTATTATCTTGACCGCCCGGTGACAGTACGGCACAACAATGTGGTCATCAGGGGTAAAGGCGCCGGTAAAAGCAATTTGATTTTCCGATATTCAATTCCCGATAGCGGCGTGACTTTCTACAATCCATCAGCCGATAGCCGTGTAGGCAGGGACACTCGACTCGAAATGCACTGTAAACCCACCGGCTTGAACGAAATGACGATGATGGTCAACGATGAAGTTATTGGCAGGTGGAGTCGAGGAAAACACTCGGGGAACACATTTGCCTTTGCTATGTATGGTCGAGATGCTATTGGCAGGGTATCGGATGGCCGATGCGTGCTAAAAGGTATCGCAGAGTACACGGATGGAGCGAAGAGCACAAGTGAAATTCCCATTATCCTTGATTCAACTTTTGATGACAAAAGGCCTGTTGCGGACTCAAGAGCGGTTATCACCTTTGCAGGCAAGGGCACTGTTGGCAGGAAGCTGAAACTACTGAAGGATGGCAAACGTGGCGATATGACACTGGAGCTGGAAAGCACCGATGGCCTTGGGGTCGGTGATTGTATATTTATTGATGGGCCCGCAACGCAGCGCTGGAAAGAACTTACCAAAAACGCCTGTGAGTGGGGAGCGTATCGTCTCTACGAAGTGGTCATCACCAAAATCAAAAATAACACTGTCACGATCAATCAGCCACTGCGAATTGAGTTTCCCACTATAGACGGTTCTTACGTTCAGAAAGTTATTCCGATTGAACGCTGTGGAATTGAATCTCTCTGTATCGAACAGACAGAAAACCTTTGGATCAGTGGCGTGGTTTTTTACCATGGCTGGAATTGCCGGGCGAAGGACGTCACTGTTAAAAAATGTGGCCGTTTTCCCGTATATGGCTCGATGGCCAAATGGTGCGAGATCCGTGACTGTGTTTTCGATGACGCCTGGTTTAAGGGCGGCGGCGGCACGGCCTACGCAGGCTGGGACCGATGCTGGGACTGTCTTATAGAAAACGTCGAAACCTTCAAAATGAGACATGCACCTCTTTTTCAGTGGGCTGCCAGCGGCTGTGTTATTCGCAAAAGCGTTTTCCACGAGAGCGACGGCCAGTGGCACGCCGGCTGGACGAATGAAAACCTTATCGAGCAGTGCGTAATCGAGTCTGTCAGAGGTCACGGAGGCTATGGGTACGGAATGTGGGCGTCACCACCGCAAGACAAGGCACACGGTCCAAACGGCCCGAGAAATGTAGTGTATAATTGCGATGTCAGCTCACCAAAGACAGGCGTGTGGATGGGTGGTATGAATGAAAACTGGCTGATTCTCTACAGCCGTTTCATTGTGGACAATGGCTCTGGCGTATTTGCCAAAACCGTAAGTTTCGACCACATTATTAAAGGCAACGTTTTCGTCCTCAAGGATAACAAATCGCCGATGATTCTGCTCGAGACTTCCGATTGCATCGGGGCCGAGATAATTGCCAACAGATTATACGGGGGCAATGGTCGTTTCCTGGCCGGTGCGGGCAAGCCGGCTGTCGTCAATGACAACAAAGCTTATCCGCTCGGCAATGCCCCAGGACCGACGCCAAAGGTGCCGTCAATTTACGAATGGCAGCAAAGGCAGTAAAATAATTATATCTTTCAAGCTGATTTGATATGAAAGGGAGTTTGATTATGAACAAAAATTTAAGCAGGCGTGATTTTTTGGGATTTATGGGTGCCGGAATTGCTGCGGCAATGTTGCCGGATGGAGTGGGTTGGTGTGGTAAGGCTAAGAAACCGAACTTTATTCTCATTTTCGCTGACGATTTAGGGTATGGAGACATCGGCGGTTTCGGTCTGAAAAAGTCACCCTACGAGACGCCCAATCTGGATCGTATGGCCGCCGAAGGTGCCAAGCTGACCAGTTTCTATGTGCCCACACCTTATTGTGCGCCGTCGCGGGCAACGATTTTAACCGGTCGTTATCCCTTCCGAAATAGTGTTGTGTTTAATCCCTCGCCCGATGCAGGTATCAACGATGTAGCTCTGCCCCACTCTGAGATTACCATTGCCGAAGCGCTCAAGCCCGCCGGCTATGCCAGTATATGCATCGGCAAGTGGCACTTAGGTCACACGCTCAAATACCTGCCCCGACGGCAGGGCTTCGACGAGTATTACGGAATCCTGTACTCAAATGACATGCGTCCTGTACAGCTTGTTGAGAACGAAAAAGTTGTCGAATACCCCGTCCTCCAGGCGACGCTTACCAAACGCTACACACAACGGGCGATTGACTTCATCGAAGGCAGCGCCAAGTCTGATCGTCCCTTTTTTCTCTACCTGCCGTATACGATGCCGCACAAACCACTGGCAGCCTCCGAAGACTTCTATACGCCGGATACGCCGGACGACCTCTATGCCGATGTAATTCGGGAACTGGATTTCTCTATTGGAAAGATATTTCAAAAGATCAGGCAATTAGGACTTGATAACGATACTATGATTATCTTTACATCAGACAATGGTCCGTGGTACGGCGGCAGTACGGGAGGGCTTCGCGGGATGAAATCCAGAACATGGGACGGAGGTCTTCGCGTGCCGATGATTGCCCGCTGGCCGGGGAAAATTCCCGCCGGGATTGTCAATGATTCGCCCGTAGGTTCTATCGATGTCTTTCCCACTATTCTCAAGGCCGCAGGGCTCGAAGTGCCGAAAGACCGCATCATTGACGGTATAGACATCTGGCCGTTACTGACTTCAGAGCGGGCAGAGAGTCCCCACGAAGCTATATTCGGGATGCAGGGCTCGAATATTTCAACTATCCGCAGCGGCAAGTGGAAACTGCACGTCCGCACACCGGGCAGTGTGCCGGAGCTCGTCGATAACTGGGTGGACCCGCGGGGACCGGATGGCATAACTATAATTGCTCCATACGAACAGGGGCAGCCGATCGATTATCCGGGCGTGATTGGGGGTGACAAGGCGACAAATTTAATGCTGTTCGACCTCGAAGCCGACCCTGCCGAGCAGCATAATGTGAGCAAGCAGCACCCTGATGTTGTCAAACGCCTTAAGACTATTTATGAGAAAATCCTGACACAGGTGCCGGAATTCGAACGGCCGAAGCGGTTCAAAAATATTCGACGCATAACAGGAGGCGACTTTAACTACGATGACTAACCGTCCCTGATGTGAGATGTATTATTTACGTTATTTTCCTATTCTCAGGTGATAGCTCAAAGGTTTGATATTTGTGCCGTCGGTTAAACGATAAGATTCACTGCCGAAGTTTACCGTAATAATAGTACCGTTGGCAAATCTGGTCTGCTGAATATTTCTGTCCGGCGTAAGGAATCGATGGTCTGTCATCTCGGCATAACCGACCGCGCGAGCAGCGGGACATACATCCTTGTAGCTTTGAACAAAGCGGTCTTTGTTCTGGTCCCATACCTGACGGTTGAACATGAACATCGGCGGCGTGCCGTAAAGTATGTTGAAGAGGTCCCGCTTGTCCCATAACGCGGGCAGTTTGTTATTGTAGTCGCCCCAGTACCACTGTGCCACAACGCAGTCATGATAGACAAGCTCCCAGAGCGGCAGCCGGTACTTGTGACCCACCTGAAATTTGGCCACGCGGTCGGGGACTTCATCCCAGATTTTACTCATATTTCGCCCGGCATCGGGGACTCTATACTGCCCGAGGCTCAGCATGCCCTCGAAGTAGTGAACGTACGGCACGGCGGCATCGTGTCCTGTCTCGCTGCCGGTTACCAGTTTCATCTCTTCGCAGATAACTCTCAACAGCTCCATCTTCCAGTGCCGGCTGTCACTGCGGGTCATTGGATGGTCGGGATGATAACATTCACGCCAGGGCGAAGCTGTCGTTGTATCTATAAAACGGCAGCGATAAGAATGGGTCTTTAAATCCTCAGGGACGCGCTGCCTGGCATAATTTGGCGCCTGCCTGTCGCAGAGCACCCCGCAGGGATACATATTGCCGTCGTTTCCCTTCACACGCCAGCCTTTACGCCAGTCACCCTTTTGGTCGAGCATTAAATCGTCCGGCCAGCCGGCCTGGGTCCAGTCTGGGTGTACCCGGTTATTACGTTGTTGTTCTACAACCTCCGGGTCCATCAGGTCCTGGTAAATGTCGTAACGACTCGTCAGAATACCATCCATTTCGTTCATGGATTTTATAACATCCGGCTGTTCGCGATGACTGAACAGGATGCGTTCGATACCTGAAGATTTCATTTCACGGACAATTTCGAGGGCATTCTTTTCCCAGCACCAGACGTTAACCGCCCCGATGAGTAAATCCACGTTGGGATTTTCTTTGCGTTTCTGCTCCAGCGTTTTAAATAAACCTGCCTTTTGTATATAGGAGCGATATCGCTTGCATATAGTGACGTGCCCGCCTTCGTTAAAGAAGACATAACGCAGCCGGCGAGTATATCCGTACTGCCCTTTTTGAGAGTCCCACTCCGGCGCGATGCAGAGCTTTTTATCTGTTCGGAGAATGCGGATTGAGGCATCATCGGGAGTTTCGATTATGGCCATGTGTCCCTGTTGCCCGTTTGTTACACCCCAGAAGGACATACAAATACCATGTCCACCATATGCAACGAGTCTCCCGGGACTAATTGTCTCGTCCTCGACGGGGTAGGAGATACCTTCGTTCATCGGCACAACAAGATACGTGCCGGGCTCGGTTATGAACGGATGCGGAAACCTCAGCGGCCTTTTGAGCTCACCTTTTGATGTGAGCTCAAGTGTGAACTCAGGCAGGTTTTTATCCAATACAAGTTTTGTTTCGATGTCCGTGTCCATGTCCGGGTGACGCAACGTCGTTTCAAAGCCATATTCGGTTTTGGCACTTTGGACTATTTTGACTTCGGTCAGAGGCTTTTGTCTCAGAATATGTCCTGTGTGTTTGTCGGTGACAGACAGGGTCGCATCATTGGTATCAAGCGTAACGGAAATAACAGCGTTGCTGACAGTGAGCTTCTGTGGTGCGGCCTGGCACCAACAGCACAAAAGCAGTCCAAGCAGCAGTGCAGTTGTTCTTTCAAACGCAGTAGCAACAAAAACTCTTTTGTTTTGAGAAGCTCGTATCATTTTGTTTCTCCTAAAATAATCCAGACCGCTTACGGTTTTGGTTTCAAAGTACTTTCAACTTACCTTTTCAAACGGCGCTCGTTCTACTTTTTGGCCTTTTCGATGACCTCTGCAAGAGAGACGGCGGCTCCGCCTTTTGCTTTGGACTCGTCGGCGGCAGACATAAACGCTAAGATTTCGGTCGTCTCTTCCGGCGGCACGGGTACTTTGCCGGTCTTGAAGAATTTAATAATTTCGTCCACTAAAGGTTCATAGCCGCCATATTTGCCGCTTTGGGCTATACCCTTTGAGCCAAAGACCACTGCTCCGTATCCGCTTTTGCCTGTCCGCAGACCTCTGAACGTACCGATTCGTCCGTCTTTCCAGAGCCCCACGACAAACTCATAATCGTTGGTCTGCACGCGCCTGACGCTCTCACAGCCGGGCCCCATAATTGTAAATAGAATCTCGACGCCGTGCACACCGTACCAATACAGGTCGGGATGGTGCTCCTCAAGGCTGCACGGACTGAACGCGTCGCAGCCGAGTACCTGGCCCACCTCATCCTTTTCTTTCATTTCGATGATGGCGGGGGAATAACGCAGTGACGAGCTGGACCAGCACGGCACATTGTTTTCCCTGGCGAGCCGAAATATCTCAATCACATCAGCCAGATTGCCGGCCATCGGCTTGTCGATAAAAACTGGTTTTTTCGCCGCTATCACGGGCCGGACCTGCTCAAGGTGAGGTCGGCCGTCAACACTCTCCAGCAGAACCCCGTCGACCTTCCGGCAGAGCTCTTCGATAGAATCAACAATTTCCACACCGTACTTGTCACGAAGCTGGCTGGTAAATTTTTCGAGGCGGGTATAGGAAGATTCTATATCCTGTGAGCCACCGGGATAACCGACAACGACCTTACAGCCATAGTTCCTGGCAGGATCGTTGATGAGCTTGGTAAAGGCGACGACATGTGATGTGTCGAGGCCGATCATACCAAGCCGAAAGACCTTTTCTTCGGCTTTAGCCTCAAACGGCAATGTTAGAATTGTGATTAATAAAACTGTCGGCAGAATTGTCTTGTTCATAATTTGCTCTCCATCTTAATTTAATATAATGTTTCGATTATCATTTACATTTGCTCATACGGATTGGTCATACTGAGGAATCTTAATTAGTTCACCTTTTCGCAGCGCCGACTGATGCGCTACAATACCGGGGACAGTATACGCAAGAGATTCGTACACGTCCACTGCCGGCCGGCGGTTGTGGATGAGGGCATCGATGAATTCGTGCGTCAGGAACGTATGCGAGCCTTCGTGGCCGCTGTTATGGCGCAAAGGTTCCGGCAGCATATCCGTTTTCCACCATTGGGGCAGTTTGTATTGCTCGAAGTCCGGAATTTTTCGAGCCGGCGCGGCTTTGTCCTCTTCCGTCTGCCTGCTGGAGCGTATGATAACCGGGCCGATGCCGTTGGGGTGCCCGGTGTAAAAACTCATCTTGTCCCCGATCCACTGTGCCCGCTCACAGCCGCGATGGGCGCCTTTCCACCAGATGTTGACGCGGAAGGCGTTTCCGCGATTGGTCCTGAACATGGCTGATTCGTTCCAGAACGGATTGCCGTAGGCGTTGTCTTTGAGGATAGGGTCGTCGTCGCCCCAGCCGTGACATACGACTTCCGTTAACCTCTCGCCTGTAACGCCGATAAGCTGGGAAGTACAGTGTGTCGGGTAGTGCATCGGGGCCACGCCGTGGCGCCAGGTTCTCTTGCCGTTCCAGAAGTAAAGTGATTCCAGACCGGAATGCTGATACTCTGCCTCGCAGTAATATAGAGAGCCGAACCTGCCGTGCTGGTAAAACTTCCGCGCCGAAATCGTGGATTGCTGGTAATAACCCGTCTCGGCCATCATATAGGTCAGCCCGTATTTTTTTACGGTATCCAGGAGCAGCTCGGCCTGCTCAATCGTGGCCCATGCGGCGGGTACGGCTGATATAACGTGTTTGCCGTTTTTCATTGCCTCAATGGTATGCTGGACATGAAGCGGGCCGTCCGTGAATATAGCCACTGCGTCGATATCTTTTGCGAGAACCAACTCTTCGAGCGAATTGTAGGCCTTTTGACAATTGTACACCTCCATCAATCGCTTGCGCCGGTCCTCGCGAAGGTCACTTACGGCCTGAACGACACAGTCCGGATGCTCGTGCCATTGAAAGGATGTCCCAAAACCTCCCCCGACAACACCTATGCGTACTTTCTCAGGAGTGGTATTGACTGCCAGCACACCCTGCGAAGCCATCATTGTTCCGGCCAAGGCATAGCCGCCGACCCTGATGAAGTCACGTCGTGAGCGGTACTTTGTCGAGGTTTCTGCTTTCATACTCATATCTGCACACTCCTTCTTGCCTGACTGAAAAACGTCCACGCCCAATCAGTGAGCTGTCATTTAAGTTCCTTTATGTAAATATTTGCAAACTGTATATGGTCGCCGTGATGCTGCAGGGCGATCGGGCCGCGTTCGGGCAGTCCCGGCAGGCGGGCCTCGCGGATTACCGTCTTTCCATTTAATACTACCGTAACCTTATCGCCAATAGCGGTAATCTCGAAACGGTTCCACTGGCCGACAGGATTATCCGCATTGAGGATGGGCGTTGCGCCACTTCGCACTTCCGGCGGCATATTATTATCCCTGCGGTATCCCCATATTTCACCGGAGCCTACAGGCCAGTTCCAGATATTTATCTGGCTTTTCGAGACGCTGCGCAGGTAAATGCCGCTGTCCCCGGCGTCCATCACTGGGACGGTTAACGGCTTGCCCATAGCATCGTTGGCCTCTGAGCCGTCCGGCAAAATCACAGGGACGTTATCTGCTGTTGGCTTGTCCGGGAGACGCCAGTCAACTATAAGGGTGAAGTTACCGAATTCCTCTTCTGTCCACAGGTTCCTGTCATCTCCTTTCGCTTCGCTTTTACCGTCATAATCCAGGATCCAGTCCTTCGCGTTCCAATGTCCCTTGTTGCCGGGGGCCTGTTTGAAGCCGCGAAGGTCAAGGCCGTTATACAGCGACCGAAAGCCCCGATCTTTCTGAGCCACTACGTCATCCGGCGGATTGGAGCCGGGCAGCTCGCAAATACGGATATTACGGAAGTGAACCACGCCGCCTTCGGATTCGAGGCAGATATATCCTTTACGCGGATTGGCATGGAAAGCGAGAGTCACCACCTTGCCATTGACGGCAAGTGCAATCGTTCCGTTGCGACTCTCGATGCGGTAATGGTTCCACTGGCCGGCTGGATTGCATCGCTGCTCGCTGGGTAAAGAGCGCATCCAGCCGTTCGGATGGAGTTTGTCCGGCGTCATCGTTGCTCCCTGGATTCCAAACACATCCCCGTGACTGGTGTAGCTTCCGGTATTCTGACCGTCCAGTATCTGCACCTCGGTTGAACGCGTGAAAGGCTTTCCCGTTACAGGCAGGTCATCTGAGTGAATGAATAAGCCGGCGTTGCCGCCTTTTACCATGTGTCGCCACTCCAATTCCAAAATATAATTTTCGTATTGTTTTTCGGTTCGCAGCACACCGGTTGGGACTCCGCTGCAGATAATCATCTCATCCCGCACTGTCCAGGTTTCCGGCGCGCAATTGACATTTACCCAGCCCTCAAGGTTGCTGCCGTTAAACAAAGACACGAATTCCTCCTCGGTTTCATGCAGTTCCTGAATCATAATATTTCGCAAAGTGATTGTTCCGTTGAGGTTTTGAAAACCGATGTGTCCTCTGAGCGGTCGTTTCGCGAGAGGCGGTCCTTTTTGCTGGCGTGCTTTGGTTTCGCGTGAGAGGTCGGCGTCGATTACTTTTTCGCCGTTGATAATGATTGTCACTTGGTTGCCGCGTGCGGTAATCTCCCAGGAATTCCACTGGCCCGGCGGACGGACGACGTCTTTGCCCGGGGCTATTTCATCGTAAATCGAGCCGGTTCGCTGCTTGGGCAGGGAACGCCCGCGGTAATAGACTTCGTGGTCGACAACCTGAATCTCCATTCCCCTGTAGGCCGGATCGCCCTCAAGTGGAAACCGCAGTCCTATTCCGCCGTTGCTGCCGGTGCTGATTTTGGACTCGAATTTCAGAATGAAGTTACTGTATTCTCGTGGCGAGATGATCCAGGTTCGCTTGTTCAGACCGTAAAGAACGCCGTTTTCGATCTTCCAGGGTGTCCCCTTAACCTTTTGGGGTGTACGCAGGTCGGACCAGTCACTGACCTTCCATCCTTCAAGGCTGTCTTGTGGAAATAACGGCACGAACCGCTCGCCGGCCGCTCGTGAAACAGCTATATTGCCGGCCATGCAAATTAGTACGTAAATATAAATGCGTTTCATTGTAAAGACTCCTTATTATTTTTTTGTTAAGGTTTCTCTAAATGACACCTCTCGATGCACATTATTTCATTTGTTTTTGCCTGGCCACAAGATTCCCGAATGGCGCCAGGAGCTCATATTTATTCCGCCAGGTTGTATACATAATTCCACAAGCCCCGGGGGTCTGCCCCAGGGCATCGAGCCAGCCTCTGGGATTTTCGAGGGTGTCACCATCATAATAAGCTCCTGCCAGAGTCCTGAAGCCGAGAGACGAGAAAAATTTAAGGCTCTCGTTTCTTATTTTGTAATACCAGCAGACAATAACGAGGTCTTTGGGTATGTAATTCCAGGATTCGGAGAAGTCGCCGTCAACCAGATAATAGTCGGCATGGGCGTTGTGGTTCGGGTCAAGCATATCCGACCATATCAGGACCTCGGCATCAGGATTGACTTTGCGGATTATCCTGGCCTGTTGTGTTACACAGTCACCGAGTATCTGCGCCATCGTCATTTTACGCTTACTGCACGCCTGGCATGCGCCTCCGGCCCTTATCTCGTCCATGCTCAGAAGATACCTGCTCGGTGCGAGGCACTCCTGCAAGAGTCTGGCCTGCTTATCCCAGATTTCATAGACCTTCGGCTCGGACATGCAGACTGAAATCTGTCCCCTGTTTATCGCCATCCCGTGGTAGTAGCTAACCCTAAGTCGCTGTTCGTTCCTGATACTGCTTCCCGGCAGTATCTCTATAGCGACAGGCTCATGGTCGAATTTAAAGTTCAGCCTCGGGTCTGTTATTGCGGCGTAATCCTTTTTTTCCTTGTAAATGGCGCCCGTCTGCTCATCCTGTACTGTCACCGGCGTGCCGGGACGTCTCAGGACGTTGAGAAGCCCGACCTCTTCGACGTTAAACTCGTCAATCCAGAACCGGCCTGTCTTCCCGCCCCAGACACCTGTGTAGACCCGGACTTTATCGCAGTTGAGACTGTTGAAACCCATTTCGACCCGGCGCCAGTCACTCGTCGATGGAACTCCGGGGTCCAGGGGGGCAAGGTTGCGTCCGTCGGGACTCAGGACAGTCATACGAAAGGCGCCTTCGGGCTCGAGCGACTCGGTCTTGACCAGACAGCTTAATCTGTAACAACGGTGAGGCTGCACTACGATTTCCTGCATCACTCTTGCGTGCCCGTGCTCGAATTTGCCGAAGTTCTCGAAGCGCAGGGATGCTCTGCCGCTGTTGAAAACTTCCCTGTCCACAAACGAGACTTCGCCGGGCCTGTCGTGGAATCTGTATCCTGTAAAGCGATTGCCGTCGTATTTTTCAAATCCTGAGTTTACGATCTTTGCCGGGGAATCCGGTACGAAATTAGCCTTACCGTTTTCCACGACAAACAGGGCGTCTTTAACAGTTATTCCTGCCGCCAGGTTCTTGTCCTGGGCTAAGATTGAACCTCCGTAGCCGACGGAAAAAATTAACGGGATTATCTCAATGTTGCCCTGTTTGCAGATTTGCTTTACCTGCTCGAGTCTTGCGAAGTAATCCGGGCCCTGGCGGTCGAGCCTGTCGAGCCCTGCGGCGAGAACCATTCCGTTTAGACCGGACTGCGAGGCCGTTTTGACGATGTTCTTGATATCTACAACATCGCTGTCTCTCTGCAGCGACCGCGAGACATACACCCAGCGATACGGATAAACTTCACCCTGGCAGTCTTGGGGACACCATACGGTGAGTGAACCGGGCGCAATCACGAACAATACAAGCTTTAGATACCTCATTACCTTAACCATATGTAACATTTTCTCCTAATGAAGTTTGGATGTGTATCATACCGCACCCGGACAGGCAGCGCCAATAGATTTTCCAAATCCGGCCGCTTGATTCGCAGAGCGATTTATCGCCAAAAGCGTTGCAGAGAAAAGAGAATAAGAAATGAATAACAGGTAAACGCCCCGCCATTGGTAAACATCCGCTGTTGAATATATGGAAGCGATTATCAGCGGATTACTTGTTGTGTTTTGCGAGCCAGGAGTTGTATTTCCTGATATCCGGGCGTTTGGGCTCGGGGTCGAAGAACCTTGCGCCCTTACCAATACGGTCGCAATCGCCAATCTCTTGCCTTGCGTTTTCAATCAACTCCATCAGGCGTTTGACGATCTCCGGATGCTTTTGGGCTACGTTTGTCGTCTCGCCGATGTCATTCTTCAGGTCAAAGAGTTGGATTTCCTTAACCTCGTCGATCATTCTTGCCCACCATGACATCCAACCTGGCTTGGCAGGGCGGGGCAGGACCAGTTTCCAGCGTTCACTGCGCACACCATGAAGATGTGTGTAACAGTAAAAGAAATACTCATCATGCGGGCTCCTGTTTGTCTTTCCCGAAATCAGGGGAAAGATATCCTTTCCGTCGATCACCCTGTCTTTCGGAAGCGAAGCTCCCGCCAGTGCTGCGAAGGTCGGGAAGATATCCATAGTTGTTGCGATCTCATCACAGATTCGTCCTGCTGGAATACTTCCAGGCCAGCGCATAATGCAGGGCACTCGCGGACCACCTTCCCACGATTTCATTTTCGAGCCGCGCAGTGGGTCGGCGCAGCCGTAATATCCCTTGAGATAAGCCTCGATCCATGGACCGTTATCTGATGTGAAAACAACAAAGGTATCTTCGTCCAGGCCGAGCTTTTTCAGCGTCTCAAGGACCCGGCCCATGCTCCAGTCGAGTTCCTCTATCACATCACCGTAGAGGCCGCCCTTTGATTTTCCGCGAAACGCCTTTGACGCACCCAGCGGCACATGCGGCATGTTATGGGCGAGGTAAAGAAAGAAGGGATCATCCTTGTGTTCGGTGATGAACTGTATCGCCTCTTTTGTGTAGTCACCGGTCAGGTTGTCCATGCCTTTCTGGTCAAGTCGGTCGACCAGGACCTTATCATTGCGTATATTCTGGACCTGAAAGGCTTTGGAAGTCACGGTTGGAGTGAGCCCGTTGTGAAGCGGTGTGCCGTAGAAATAATCAAATCCCTGGCCGTTGGGCATGAGATGCCAAGGGTAATTGCCGTCTTTATTGAGTCCTCCGGCAAGGTGCCATTTTCCAATTAGCCCCGTAGCATAGCCCGCCTGCCTGAGCACTTCAGGCAACATTATTTCTTTCGTATGAGGTATGGTGTGCAGGTTCTTCTTATTCTGTGGTTCGGCGATACGCAGTGGATAACAGCCGGTCATTAACGCGGCGCGGCTGGGTCCGCATACCGGGGAACCGACATAATAGCTCGTCAGCATCATACCTTCGCGAGCCATGCGGTCGAAATTGGGTGTTTTGATCTTTGGCGAGCCGAAGCACCCGACGTCGTTGTATCCCTGGTCGTCGGTAAGAAAGATGATGAAGTTGGGCTTTCGATTTGACTTTCTCTCAGTGTTACCAGCAAAGCTCGATGAACGTCCTGTCATTGCAGTTGCGGCGGCAAGCCCGGCTGAAAGCAAAAAACCCCTGCGCGTGTAGTTTCGATGTTTCATGTGTTCCATATCCTGTCAGTGAGCGGTTGGCTTCAGCCGCGTTATGGAGCGCAGCGAAAAAACGGTCATATCCAGCGCCTTGTTAGGCAGAAGCCTTAATTCCTAAAGCTTATCCATAGTAAGATAAAAATGACTCGTTAAGAAGTATGCCATTAACTTATTGCCAATGAGAATCCTTCCCCAGTTGCGCAATCGATTGAACGATGACCATTTTATTCCTGGATTTATAAAATCCACTTCACCCAGTAAGTTCGCCCATACTTGCGGCGACTGATGCTTATGCCATTCAATTGTAGGAGCAAAAGGATTGCGGGTTTTAAGCAGGGCGAAAAAATTATATCTGGAGCAATCACAGATAATCAGCTTTGCGTCTTTGCTTGATAATGAATAGATCTTCGAGAATAGCTCTTTATAAACGGCTTTGGCTCTTGATTCACTTAGCAAGGTGATACATGCTGTCTCATTCAGGTGGTTTACGGAGTCATGAAGTAGTATGATGTCAAATTTTTCACCTTCTGGTTCGAATGCTTGGAGTGTTGCCGGCTTAAGTGTTACATTGTTGCATTTTAGAAGCTTATGTAGTTTGTTGAACGTATCAATTGCGCTTGAGGAACTTCCTTCATGTTCGGGCTCAAGGCAAACTACTTTTTTAGCACCGCTACAGGCTGAATAAAAGCTATAAAGACCTATGCCTCCTCCGATATCAAGAACGCTTTTGTTCTTAAAGTTGATCCCCCTAAAAAGCATATCCATTTGAAATCGGAGATTGTCTCTGCTTGAATACAATCCCTCCTTGATAACCATATTTAGATAAAGGTCAATATCTTGTTCTGTTCTCACCTGAGTTATACCTTAGAAGTTCTTTTATCGCGGCCTGGTAATATATTCAAACGTTTTCCTCCTAACATCCCAGGCCTATTGGGATAAGGCAAGAAGACATAAAGAATATGATGTTGCCGCTCAAGAGCCATTCTAACGGATTTGGTCGATTATAGGGGCCTTCAGGCCGTTGAGCAAGGGAGAAAGGGGAAAATAACAAATGCCGAGTGGGTGCGTTTTTTATCGATTCTTTAATAAAATATCAATGCTCGTAGTACATCACAACGAAATAGGCTTCAGCTTCCTCCTCATTGTATAGCAGAACTTGGATGTTTGTCGGACCTCTTGGACCTCTTGAGTCCTTATCATACGTTTCAATATTCACCCGGTCCCCTACCTTCCGGAATGCGTATGCCTCAGGATTATCCCACCGCCCCGGTCTGAACCACCGAGGTTCACGCGTGTGATCATAGCATGGTATATCAAGGGTAGGACCTGTTCCAAAAGGTCCATCGCGATTCCATTGCCACGAAATATACCCATTTTTATATTCTACATTCAAAACTCTCATAAAAGGTCGCGAATTAATGATCAGCGCCAGGTCTTCTCTATTTATCTTGAAGCGGAAAGTGAATCTATAGCCTATGATCTTTGATGGCTGATCGGCTCTTATGTCTGTCACAGACGCCGGGATAGGGCTTAATATGTACTTCTTGAACAGCTCATCTGGTGGTGCCTGCGGTCCGTAGAGTGTAGTCTCAAGTTTATCGTTCAAATTCTGCCATGTTATAGTCACGGCAACATATGACAATACCACCAAAGCCAGCAGACCCAGCCACATCGCGGCAAGGACAATTATTACCTTGCGTTTTTTCATGTTTCCACCTTTATGTTCATACCCTGCCACCACATGGATGCTAATTTATTATGGAAAGTGCCCTTAGTTTCCTTTATCAAAGCCATTACTAATAACCACGGATCCAAGATGTCCCGCTTGGCCGCTCGCCTATGTTCAATATAAAAGAATCAAACGTGTTTTTCAATGAAAAAGCCTGTCCGAAGGTTTCCACGAGCGACGGGTGGCAGCCACTGAGCGAGCGCAGTGAGCAAAGTGGATGGTTTTCAAAACAGGATTTTACTGGACTTTTAAGCTATTTTGTGATATAATGTTTTTAAGATAGTATATCGTATGTAGTATGCCGCATAGCGGAAGCAAATCAAAAAATATATTGCAAAAATCAAAAATTTTAAGCCAATCGCCGGCCTTTGGCCGGAAGTTCGAAGCTCTCCAGAATGAGTCCCTGGGACGAAATCCTAAACTCTCCACAGGACCCCTAACAGGGCAAACAATATCAAATGCTTAAAATCCAGAATTTTAAAGACAAAACCACAACCAAAACGCGCGAAAATACGCCAAATGGTGCAGAAAGCACGACGAAAAGAGGCAAATTAGTGAGTAAAATTGAGACTAATTTGAAAAAACAAAGCCAATTTGCCGGAGGGATAAATTGGCGCAATATCAGTAATGACAAGGATTTACGAAGAAATACCGCGGTTTTGGCTCAAAAAAAACAAAGCCAATTCAAAGCCAATCTCCGGCCTTTGCTTGGAAACTCGAAGCACTAAGCCCGAAATCCTAAGCTCTAAGCTCTAAATGCTAAACAAGGACATTTAACAGAGAATGATTTGAAAAAACAAAGCCAATTTTCGATAAACCAAAATGAGCGCAAAATCAAATATAACAAGGAATTATGAAAAAAACCGCGGTTATGGCTTAAAAAAAACAAAGCCAATTTCAAAAGGGGCAACTATTCATTGGCCGGATGAAGCTGTTTTTTCGTTTGACTTGCCGGCACGGATTGTTAGATTGGACGCCAAGAGGTGGCAGTTTTATGTGTTCGGTCGTGCGTCCTGCGAAAAAGAATGACGCATGACGTAATGCGATATACACAATACGAAAGATAAGGAGATATATCATGGCTATAAACCGTCGTACTTTTCTTAAACACTCCGTGGCGTCGGGCCTGGCTCTGGCGGCTCCTAATATAATTAGAGCTGATAGCGGCAGGAAATATCGCACTGCTCTTATCGGCTGCGGCTGGTGGGGTATGAACATCTCTCGGGCCTCACTTCAATCGGGCCAGTGTAAAATTGTCGCAATGTGCGATGTTGACACCAACCAGCTCAATCCTGCCGCTGCAGAAATAGAAAAGCTCAGCGGGGACAAGCCCAAGAAGTACCGAGACTATCGAGAGCTTCTCGAGCGTGAGAAACCTCAGATTGCAATCGTGGCCACACCCGACCACTGGCATCCTCTGATTGCTATCGCGGCTGTTAAAGCGGGGGCCGACGTATATGTTGAGAAGCCTATCAGCCACACAATCAAAGAGGGCTGTGCTATGGTACAGGCGGCTCGTGCCTCAGGCCGAGTTGTTCAGGTCGGTACGCATCGGCGGATATCGCCGCACAATGTCTCGGGCATGAAGTTTCTCAAGGAAGGCGGAGCCGGTAAAATCGCTATGATAAGGGCATTTGTACATTACGGGGGTGGTCCGGAAGAACCGAGACCCAATCAAGAACCTCCTGAAGGGCTTAACTGGGACATGTGGTGCGGGCCCGGACCCTTGCGTCCCTACAATACAAAAATCCATCCGAAGGGCTTCCGCCAGTTCCTCGATTACGCCAACGGGACATTGGGTGACTGGGGCATACACTGGTTAGACCAAATCCTGTGGTGGACCGAGGAAAAATATCCCAGGCGTGTATTCTCCACAGGCGGCCGGCCTATCAAGGGACCTGCGGTCAATGATTCACGGGGACAGACTACCGATTCACCCGACCACCAGGTCGCCAGTTTCGAATTCGAGGACTTCACGGCGGTCTGGGAGCATCGCAATTTCGCGGCTAATAACGCCGAAAAAGGCGAAAACGTCGGCTGCTATTTCTATGGTACTAAGGGTACATTCCATATGGCCTGGCAACAGGGCTGGACCTTCTACCCTGTCGGCAAGGGACAGAAGGTTATCCACGAAGAGCCCCGGTTGAACAAGCCCGATAGCCAGAACATCCTGGAGTTGTGGATGAATTTTCTCGAGTCTATCAAGACGCGGTCGCGGCCGGTTTGTGATATCGAGTTAATCCACCGCTCGACAAATATGAGCCTGCTGGGTATGCTTTCGTTGAAGCTTGGACGCAGCGTCGAATGGGACGGCGAGAATGAAATAATCGTCGGTGACCCCGAGGCCAACAAGCTGCTTCGCCGAGAATACAGAAAACCCTGGGTCTATCCCGAGGTTTAATTGTCCAACTTGGCGGCTTTGGTATCGACTGTTCGCGGCTGCATCCTGGCGAGGAAAGGTATGAACTGCGCCACCAGCAGAATAATCAGCGCGATGGATGTGCTGACAATGGTCCATGCAAGCAGGGCAGCGAGAATCAGCGCCCACCACAGTGACACTTGCACCGCCGGGGCAGGCACGGAAAACGCTGCTTTATGCTTGTGCCAGCGTTTTGTCTTGCGGAGGACGGCAATAACAGCGGCTGTTCCAACGCATATAGCCAGGAGAATGAAGGCGTGAACCGACCGGGGAAACGTTCCTCCGCCCACGGCCTCGGGCGGAACGATGGACCTGCGGGTAAGTGCAAACAGTACCGCGGCTTCGCCAAGGTATGGCGCGTCGGAAAGGTTCGAAAGAAAACGTGGCCCCAGCAATGTCCCGTCGGGCAGCGGCCAGGAGCCGACGATAGCCTCGGCACCGAGCGCATAAGCATGATCGAACCGGCCCATAGCCCTCGCGGCCCCGACTCCGAAGGCACATGCCCCGGCGCCATATCCGTATATGACGGGCCCGGCATCTACGTCACTGAAAGCGAACTTTCCGACGTTGATGTCTCTGGAATACTCGCGGAAGCCGGCAAACCATTGTCCCTGCTGCCAGAACTGCCGTTCGTACATGGTATACCAGTCGCGGGCGGTTTCGGGCCACAGCTCGGGCGCCCAGATGAGCATGAAGGACAGCCCGACACCGCGGGCGCTGTCTCCGGCCCGTCCCGTGCGTGAATCGGCGACGTAAGCGGGCAGGCCCGTGTCCCTGTCAAGAAGCGTGCCTTGGAATCCTCGGATGGCGCGAGCGGCAAACTCAGTATGATCGCTGCCCAGTACGGTATCAGCTCGCCGGATCGCGGCGATTGCCGGCAGAATGTCGACCGGATAGCACTGGCCGGGATAGTCATCCAGCAGCCCGTACGGTGAGGCATCGAGTTCCCTTGCGAGCGATTCGGCCTGGCTGCGCAGCAGATCTTCGTATCTGTTGTCACCGAGTAGCTTCTGATAGCTGGTCAGGCCGCTGATGAGCAGCATCCTGTAAAAAAGATTTTCTTTTTCGAGGTAGGTATCGCCCCAATGATCCCCGACCCAACTGGCATGATTAGGATCGACGACCAGAGCTGCTGCCGCCTCGATTGCCCCTCGCGCGTAGTCACTCGGCGCCGAGGACGCCGAGGTTGGATCATCGTCGAACGCCTTCTGCAGCGACTCGGTTGCCCACAGGTAGAACACCGAACCGAACATGGGCCACTCGGTTCCCGAGATGTCCTTGGTTGTCAGCTTCATAGCCGCCCCGGCTTCCATACGTCTGCGGGCCCATTTCTCATACCTGGGCGAGAGTGCCTTGTGCCAGCGAAACGCACAGCGCGGAATATTGTCACTGTAAAGTGCCTGGTCTTGCAGGTCACGAATCAGCATCCCCGCAGGGACGAGCAAAACATACGCCGAGATAAGAATAAATATTACGGCGTTGACATTGACGCAAAAAGTCAGATGTTTCTTCATGGTTTTCCTCTTAATCTGTCTGAGGATAATGCAGCGCCGCAACGATGTCAACCGGATTTGACGGCTTACAGTTGACCGTCTAAAGTTTTCCAATATAGCAGCAGAGACCAAACTTTTGTTGCGGTTCGACGTATTATGTGTTATAATGTTCATGGTAGGGGATTTGACAAGTGAATACGGGGGCGAATGGCTTCGACCGGATGGCGGAGAGCCAAGTCGCATGTTCAGGACGCCGGTTGGCCTGGCTAATCATCCGGCAACTAAATTTTAATTGGCAACTATCAGTTGCGCATGGCTGCTTAATTAGCGGCCCGTCCTGCCTGACTTTGCCTGTGGGTTGGGTAAGGGCGTCAAAAAACAGGCTTTATCGGGGTCGCTTGTTCGGGACGGCTCTGGTGAAAACTCTCCGAAATAGCCGAGTTAAGAGCCTGTCGGTTGGCGCTTAACAAGGCGAAATAACAATAAAGCGACTAAGCATGTAGACGCTTGTCTTGAAGCATCTCGGGACGGGGGTTCGAATCCCCCCGCCTCCATTTTCGTTTTTTTTTTGCTAAAGACTTTTCTGTCAATAGCTTACGTTCATTGTCTTTTGACTCCACTTGCTTGGAGTGCACGCTCTTAGCACACTTTTGCTCGAAAAACACACTCTCCCCGATCTTCTCAGCCAGTTCTGAAAGCCGCCCATCTCGCGTCTTTGCATAAACATTAAGGCTTAAATCTGGTGTGCGGTGACGCGCCAACGTCTGCAATTCCTTGACGTTTGCCCCGGCCTCTGCCGCCAGCGTCACATAGGAGTTCCGCAGCGCTGCGAAGTCGAGCTTGCCCTCTTTCGTCTGTTTGGGAATTCGCGCCGCCGCCAAGTCCTCATCCAGTTCTCTTGCCGGATGGCTCGGCACATACAATAGTGCATGTTCAGCAAAGGGGAAATGGGGGGCAAATCGCTTATAAAGCTGGGTCACAAATCCAGTGTATGCGTTCGCTGCGAGCCGCTTGACCAATTTAGCAGGCAGTGGCTGAAATCCCTTTCGCCGGTTCTTGGTCCATCGACCATCAAGCTTCAAGCCGCACTGTGCGGTATCCAGATGATCTCTGGTCAACGATTGTAGCTCTCCCGCCCTTAAGCCGGATAGCATCGCCGTCTGATAAAGTAATCGTCGGTATTCCGGAGACACTCGCAGCAGCTCCCGGATCTCCTCAATCGTTAGTGCCCGGCGTTCCCATACCGGCGTAGTATCTATTTTGCCAAGCTCAGCAAGCGGATTCTCCAAAAGATACCCGCGCACCACGCACCAGTTGCAGAAGGTAGTAATCGCATCGGCGATGTTTCTTATCGTCCGAACTGCCCGTCCTTGCTCATTCAGTTCCCGCAATACCGCTTCGACGCGCGGCAGTATCCCGTCAAGATCGCCGAGTGTTGCGATTCCGAGTGTCTCTTGCCACAACTTTAGGTGCCTTTCTTTCTTATCAGAATGTACCTTGCCCCAGGGACCGCCTCTGCGTCCACCTTGCATCCTGCCCCAGGCCACGTATTCCGCAGCGGCCTCTTCAAAAGGTTTGTTCCGATGCTTCTGGGCGGACTTCGGCACCGGTTTGTATCCTAAGCGGATTTGCTTGTGTTCATCCTCAAGCCGTTGGGCAATCTTGAGCGTCTCGCTTTTCCGCTGTGTCCCGGTGAAGAACTTACGTTTTCCGGTAAAGTCAAAAAACCACGCCTGGAACTTGCCGCTCTTTTTCGGTTTCTTTCTTACACCCGCCATTTTTTACCTCTCTTTCTGCCAGCACTCTTGGAGATAGGCTGATAATGATAATCCGCTCGCGCTTGCATTTTTTTTAAGCCGCTTGTGATCTGCCGGTGTCATTCTCAGCGTTATTACCTCCGAGAGCTTATCTTTCGCCTTCTTAGGTGGTCGGCCCATTTTGGCTTTTTTCCTTTTCATAAATACAAATCTACTTTATGTAGTCGATAAAGTCAAGCAGAAAATTTATTTATTTTTTCCTGCAACTGCTCGGATTCTTTTTTGGCTTTATCCAGTCGCTTGCCCAAATGTTCGCGGAGAGCTTTAACCGTCCAGACTGGCTCGCCGAATAACCGCACGCTCGGCGGCAGTTCTCCCCGCTCGACTGCCCGCTTGATACTTAACCTATGTCGGTCAAATATCTTTGCCAGCGCCTGCTCCGATACGACCGCTTCGGCTGGCAGGTCTCCAAGTTCCCTGATAATTCCCTGATCAGTATTTTGTTCTGCATCCATTCTTTTACCTTTGTGTAAAATTTTCAATCGTTATTAGCATCGTTCGGCTGCAAGCAACGCCCGCTTTTGGGTCTGGCGTCGATTTTCCCACTTGGCCTCTCCCAGCTTCGGTCCACACCCTCGCTGCGCACCTGGACCAAAGTTATGAGTAAACCGTTCAACGTTAGCGATCACTCCCGCTTTCCGGTACTCAAGAAACGCCGGAGCCTGCCCCCCGGCAGGCAGAGGCGCAGGCGTTGCGCTGGTTTTTTTGGTTATATCTCTTGTAGTAGTGTTATTAGTCTGTTGCAGTTTTTTGCGAAGTGGAACTACAGGTTTTTGCGCAGTGGCATCCTAATTTTCTGCGCACTCACTTGGCAATTTTTTGCGCAGTGGATCAAATTCAATTTGTCCACGTATGATATCTTTTTTTGAGATTTCCTGGTCCCGGTACAGCAACTTATCTGTTTGTTTGACATCAGGGTGAGATTTCGCCCAGATGGTTCTATAATATCCTTTAGGATGCCGCCAGAGTATATGATGACCTTTTTTAAGGTTCGATACCCACAAAAAAATTGTCCGGGGTGCACGGAAGAACATCTTCCCAAGAGTTTCATTGCTCTGCCAACACCCTCTTCGACCAAAACTGAATATGTACGCCAGCAGCATTATCTCACCCTTGCCAAGCCCCTCGATATTGAGGATATGGTTAGGCATTTTAAGATAATTCTCTTGCAGCTTGTCTCGTTTTGTTGCCACAGCCCTACCACAGCCTCCCTGTCGATTCTGCTCGCTCTGGGATGCTCTGAAGCGATCCCTGCGGAACTCTGGAGCGTGGTCTATATGGAAACAAAGGGCAAGCCGAGTCCGAACATAAAAACACTTCTTTGATTTCCCACCCGCAACATTCGCAACAAAAAGCACGCATCGCAGCCTTTCGGCTCTTGCCCATTATCGCTCGGTTGTAGACAGCTCTATATTGCCTCGGCATTGCCGACCTTCTCGCCGATATCTGTTCGTTTTTTGTCCTCATGGCTTTTTCCCCAAATAATTAAGTTCAAGATACTGCCTTAGTTTCAATTCAAACCGCTTCCAGAAATTCATCTGTTGCTTATCGCCAAATAGAAGAAGTTCGCCGATTTGAAATTTCAGGCTTGACAGCGACTTGCCTTTTTGGTAAGATTCGAACTGTAGTTTACTTTTCCTGGCCGCTGGTAGCACAGCGGCCATTTCTTTTAGTACTTTCATAATTTCGATTCCTTTCTTTGATTTTGCCATTGTTTACGATGGGGACAGCCCGCCCGAACATAGGCATCGAGTTCGGCCCGTGAATATAAAACTTTCCGGCATGTCCCCAGCCTGATAGGTAATAATCCAAATGCCCCTGTGGCGTTGATTTTGTAGAAGGTGGGACGCGCAATATTCAAGTAGGTGCATACCTGCGGGATCGTCAAAAGAGCAGGCTGGATTTGCTTTGGTTCGGGGGATCGATTATTAGCCATTGTGACCCCCCTTAGCCGCAAGTTTATCAAGTGCCTGCTGGACAGCAGCGGGATTGAATCTTAATCGGCCATTGACATTCAATGATGGAATACTATTGGCCTTCGCAAGCTCTCTAAGATAATTTATCGGGAGCCTAAATGTTGCCGCCAATACTTCAAGTGATATGTATTTCTCTGTACTCATAACCTGAAAATATCAGGTGCAAAATACATGTCAAAAGAATGGTTGATTTGCTACGATAATGAGTTGGTTTGATACGATTTTACTTTGGGATGTACAGATTGTCGGCTTCGCTTTTACTTATCCAGTGCTTACCTTTTTTGATTTTGCGGTGGTCTTTGATTTTATCATCTTCAATATCCCGCTTGAGTTGGGCACGTGAACGATGATATAACTCAACTGCTTTAGCTAAGTCTATAAGGTCTCCCGGTGGTTCGCCCTGCCCGTCTTTTCCCTGCGGCTTCTTCTGATTTCTTCTTGTCTCTTCGGTAACGAAAAGCGGTCTCTTAGAAAGCATCTTTTGAATTTCCGGCAAGAGTCTCCCCTGAATTCTTGACTTAAGAACCATAAGCTCATTCTCGTATCCCGAGTCAGACATGAAATCGCACGAGTATCCCTTCCGCTCTCCTATAAAAGTCGTACAGTTTTCATAGGCAAAATTAAGTTCATTTAGAAGATCTTCAATGATGCTTCTATCTGCATCTGCAAGTATGTCGGAGTCAATTACGCCTTGGGCATAGCCAATAGCTTTTGTGATGTATTTAGATTGCCGTACACTTGCCGCGCTGGACAATTCATTTTTTCCGAGCATTAGAGTCAGAGAAGACTCAAGGCGTCTCAAAAAAATTAGGCTGCCGTTCACTATCTTCATTTCACCTGTCCTTTTTCGAGCCGGCACAAGCAGGGTAACGGACAGGTGCGCATCACCCCGTATGTGCCGCTTGGCTGTGATCAGCAGCCGTCCCGAATTTTCCATATACATCCGTTATTCTACAGGATTTTGAGCAAAAAGTCTATCGGATTTTACTTGTATTCCAGCATTTGAGCGGCTATTTTAAAGGCAGCGAGACAACAACAGAGTTGCACGGAGGCCTTGCTACTCCCATCGACATCGCTAAATTCATGGCCTGAAAATGCTTAATAAACTCGTGGTTTCTTTGGCGCTTGGATTATTCGTATGGGTGCTGTGTTATTGAGAGGGATAGAAATGAAATCCTATTCGCTTATTTCGCTTATCGTGGTTGTAGTAGGAATGGTATGCAACTCTTGCTCACAGCCAAGAACGAAGCCGGGGGGTAACGTTGTAGAGGTAAGTTTAGTTCCTGATTCTGCGCCAACTCCCGAAGAAACTGTTAATCAAAGGCAAAGTCATAAAGGACAATCTTTGAAATCGGTCACCAATAACGAGCTTTCTAACCTAATCATAAAGAAACCTGATATTGACATTCTAACAAAGAAAGCACAGCAGAATAATGCAACAGCTCAGTACGATTTGGGAAGAATTTATTTTGAAGGTTCATGGCTGCCTAAGAATGAAAAATTAGCTGCTTATTGGTTTAGAAAGAGCGCGGAACAAAATTATGCCAAGGCACAGTTTTACATGGGGGAGTTGTGCATGACAGAAATGATTGATTCACAATTATTATTGAAATTACCCTTTACTGAGATGCACACAACTGAGAATGACAAGCGTGAAGTATACAACAAAAGTGAAAGTCATCGAAAAGAGTCTATTAGATGGAACAAGTTGGCATTTGCAAATCTTAAAAGCCTCTCTGGGAAAGGAGATCCAGAGGTCCAATATATGCTTTTAAGATTATATATACATATGAATTGGCAAGGAATTACAGAAGATAAATCAAGAGCCGCCGATTTACGCGGAAAGACAATACAAAACCTCAAAAAGGCTGCGGAACAAGGTGACATTAAGGCCCAGTGTTGTCTCGGAGATATATACTCCTATGCACCTATAAACGATACTGAAAGAATTAGGTGGTACACACAGGCTGCTCGCATGGGAGATCCTATCGCACAGTATAAACTTGGTTCATTCTACAAGTATAAAAAAGAGTATGCAAAAGCAATCGAATGGCTAACTAAAGCCGCCGAGCAAGGCCACATTGAGGCACAATATGAACTGGGCATGATATATTATAATTTGGCATTGGCGCTTACGCAAGGCAACGAAGCAAACGCCTTCCACAATGACTTCAAAGCTGTTGAGTGGTTAAAGAAAGCTGCACAAGAGGGCCACTCAGATGCTCAATATGACCTTGCTTCATGTTACCTGCATCTAGAAAAAATCCAAGATATTAATGAAGCTCTTCCTTGGTACACCAAAGCTGCTGAACAGGGACATGCTAAGGCACAAGGTACTCTCGCATATATGTATTTCATGGGAGAAAATGCAGAACCGGCTCTGGTTGAAAAGGATTATGAGAAAGCTCTTAAATTGTACAAAAGACAAGCGGAACAAGCCGTGGGTTCTGAATTGGCTGATGCTCAGCAATGGATAGCACGTGTCTATTATTTTAAGGAAGGACGTTGTCCCAATCGTAGTTGGAGGTTTGAATGGCTACTCCATTTCTCATAGTTTACGCTACCTTTGATTTTCCGTCAATTCTTTCTTCTTCAGCCAACTCACGAAGCTTCTCTTCAAGC
>Ga0307379_10000654_pt1 | contig 57136 bp, 53 predicted proteins | sample UN2MG_FD_202237 | JGI IMG/M metagenome (GOLD analysis project Ga0307379, IMG submission 202237) | Soil microbial communities from Risofladan, Vaasa, Finland - UN-2 | ecosystem: Environmental > Terrestrial > Soil > Coastal area > Acid sulfate soil | place: Finland: Risofladan, Vaasa | collected... | reverse complement strand
ATCGGCAAGCGCTCCCTCAGGTCCTGCAGGCGCCGACGCCGATACAGGCGCTGCTCCGGCGTCGGCATCCGGTCAAGGTCAGGCTCGCGCCCGATGGGAATGTAATTGAAGTACCACCCCAGGGCGCACCCCTGCTCCCGCCAGAACTCCACAAACTCGTCGCTAACGAGGAGATCGTTGTTCTCCCGCGTCGCCGTCGCACTGAAGCCGAAGAAGACGCCGCGCTCACGCAGGTTCCTCATCGCCGCCAGGATCCGCTCGAACGTCCCTTTCCCGCGGCGGGCGTCGGTCTCCTCCTTGAACCCCTCGACGCTGATGCAGGGCACCACGTGCCCCATCTCCGCCAACCGGTCCGCCAACGAAGAGTCAATCAGCATCCCATTCGTGTACACCTGAAAGTAAACGTCGTCGTGGGTCGCGAAAAGATCCATTAGGTCTTTGCGAAAGAACGGCTCCCCGCCGCTTATCGTGATAAAATAAATGCCCATCGCCTTCGCTTCCCGCAAAATCCGGTCCACCAGGCCGAAGGACATCTCCGCGCGCTTCGCATACGCGGCGGCATAGCACCCCACGCACCGCAGGTTGCACCGCATCGTCGGGCTGATAACGAGGGAGTATGGCGGCTGAAGACCCGTCCGGTGATGATACTGAATCCGCTGCCGCTTGCCCGTGATGGCGTTCACCATCAGGTTGTCGAGCACCTTGGTCCGGCATTGCGGGCACCCTTTGGCGAGGATCTCCTTGCCGAATCGGAGCATCTGATTCGTAAAAATCCGCCCCTGCGGGAAGGTAATCGACTGGGCCGCTTCTTGGGCAAAGGCAAACAAACGCCTCTCAAACCACTGCGGCGCCACCCGCACCGCACCCCGAAGCGCCTGCAATTGAACGTATCCCACGGCCGACGTGAGTGGATTCACGGCCCTCCCCCTTTCGTGTATCTCTCCTGCCGATCACACGCCTTGGCCTCCTCGCATACAGGTGCGCACACAGGCAGCCGGGTGGCCACACCACCGATCCGATGTGCCTATTCTAATCTAGCACGGCAGACTCGCAGGGTCAAGCGCGAGAAAATTCCTCCGTCATGCCGCGACCGTCCAAGCGACACGTGGGGTCGGGACTAGCCGCGAGCGACCAAGCGAGCGGTCGATGCATGAGGGAAAAACCGGTCGGTTCGTGGTCTCAGGACCGCAACTCGGCCCCGAGGCGAGCCTTCAGGCTTCCGAGAATCTTCGCCTGGACCGCGTCGGCCTGGCTGTGGGTCAGCGTCTCCGAGCCGCTCCGCAGCACCAGATGCAGGGCCACGCTTTTCTTCCCGGCGGGGACCTGCTCGCCACGATAAACGTCCAGCGGCTCCAGTGATTCGACCTCCGTCGCCTCGGCCGAGGCGATGGCCTTTTCGATCTCGGCCCACGCGACCGCCTCGTCCACGACGATGGCCAGGTCGCGCACGATGGCCGGATACGGAGGCACCGGCTCGTAGGCCCGCTCCAGCGCCGCCGCATCCACCAGCCGCCCATACAGCACCTCCGCGACGGTGGGCGGCTCGTCCAGATCGAACGCCGCGGCGGTCGGTTGCGCCACCTGTCCGACCATGCCGAGGGGCTCGCCGTCGAGCAGCACCTCGGCCGCCTGGCCCGGTTCCAGGTCGGCGTACCGGTCGGTCGGCGCGAAGCCCACGCGCTCGCCGATTCCCAGGCGCTCAAACAGGGCCTCCAGAACCCCCTTGACGTCCTGGAAATCATCCGGTGAGGCGAGGGCCAGCATCGGGTCTTCCTGGGGTAATTCGCGGCCCTCGACGGGCACGAACCGGTGGGCAATCTCAAAGAGCCGCGCGCCCGCCTCGCCGGCGTTTCGGTTGATTCGCAGCGACTCCAGCAGCCCCGGCAGCACCGACTCGCGCAGGACCAGCGCTGTGCCGCGAAGGGCGAGCGGTTCGCCCTCCAGGTCGGCCGGCCGGAACCGCCCCGCCTCCTCGCCGCTCGTGAACGAGAACGTCACCGCCTCGAAGTATCCCGCGGCGGTCAGGACCTCGGCCGTCGCCTCGCGGACACGTTCGGGCCGGGCGGGCGCAGCATAGGTGACGCGAATGTCGGCTCGCTCGGGAATCTTGTCATACCCGTGGTGCCGCGCCACCTCTTCCACGAGGTCGATCTCTCGCTCCAGGTCCGCGCGCCAGGAAGGAATGCGGACGCGGATGCGCTCCGGACCGGCCTCCAGGATTTCCAGGCCGAGCCGCCGCAGGATGTCGGCGGCGGTTTCGGGAGCGATGGCGATGCCGAGGATCGTTTCGATGCGGCCGACGCGAAGAGTGATTTCGTGCGGCTCCGGCAGGGGCTTGCCCACCGTGCATACGCCGCGCGCCACCTTCCCGCCTGCGACCTGGGTCACGAGCGCGCAGGCCCGTCGGCTGGCCCAGTCGGTGCCGCACGGGTCCACACGCCGCTCGAAGCGGAAACTGGATTCGCTCGCCAGGGCGAGCGCGCGGCCGGTCGCGCGGATGCTCAGCGGGTTGAAGACGGCGGCTTCGAGCAGAATGTCGGTCGTGGCGTCGGAAATTTCGGTCTCAGCGCCGCCCATGACGCCGGCCAGGGCCACCGCCCGCCGCGCGTCGGCAATCACCAGCCGCTCAGGAGTCAGGGTGTGCTCGGAGTGGTCGATGGTGACGAATCGCTCGCCGCTGCGCGCGCGGCGAACGACGATGCGCCGCTCCTGGAGGCGGGCGAAATCGAAGGCGTGAAGCGGTTGGCCGCACTCCATCATCACGTAGTTCGTCACGTCCACGACGTTGTTCACCGGCCGCACGCCGACCGCTTCCAGCCGCTTGCGGAGCCAGTCGGGGCTCGGGCCCATCTTGACGCCGCGAATCACCCGGGCCGTGTAGAGCGGGCAGAGGTCAAGGTCCTCGACTTCGATGCTCGTCAGGTTCTCACACGCCTCGTCCGATTCGGGATAGGCGGCGTCCGGCAGCGCGAGTTCCGCATCCAGCGCTGCCGCCAGTTCCCGCGCGACGCCGATGTGGCCCAGGCAATCGGGCCGGTTGGCGGTGACTTCGACGTCCAGACACGCGTCGCCGTCGGGCAGGGGCTGGATGCCGTCCACGTTCAGGCCGACGCGCGTAAGCGTCTCGGCGACCTCGTCGGGCGCTAGATCCGTCGGGACGTATTCGCGGAGCCAGTTGTAAGTTACGTTCATGGCGCGGTTTCCGCCGGTGTCGTGGCGTTCGCGGCAGCGGCTCAGTCCGCCTGAGGCGGACGGCCGCAACCGCCTCCGTCGGAGTCCCGATGTGCATCGGGACGGCGGCCGGACGCTGCCGGAAAGCGGATTATAGACCGCCTTCCCCAACGGTCAAGCGAAACCGGTGGGGGGGCGAGGCCGGGGAGTGTTTGATTCCACTTGCTGGAGGGGCCGGGGGCAGATGGAGGTGAGGCTTTCCGAGTCATCGAGAAACGCCGGCGCGACTTTCGTAGGCTCTTAGGGGGCCGCAATTCCGCATCGCCCACCCTCCAAAAACAGGAGCGGGGACAGTAGCAGCCTACTGTCCCCACTCATCTTATGTGTGGTAGCGGGGGCAGGATTCGAACCTGCGACCTTCGGGTTATGAGCCCGACGAGCTACCTGACTGCTCCACCCCGCGATCCGTACCCATATCCTATCGGCCGTCTGCTGCGCGTCAAGCCCATTTATTTCAGCCCGCAAGGTCAGGCGCCGGCGGCCTCGCGCAAGACCTCGCGAATCCGCTCGCACACGGCCTCGATGATCCAGTGCGGCGTGGAGGCGCCGGCGGCGATGCCGATGCGCCGACCACCGCAGAGGTGCTCGCGCTTTACTTCGCCGGCGTGCTCGAGATGGTGCGTCTCGACACCGCGCCCGGCGCACGACTCGGCCAGCCGGTTCGTGTTGGCGCTGTTTCGTCCGCCCAGGACGAACATGACATCGACGCGGTCGGCCAGTTCGGCCGCGGCCCGTTGGCACTCCACGGTGGCAGTGCAGATGGTGTTGACGATGCGGACGTCCGGCAAATCGCGCCGGACCAGCGCCTCCGCCATCTTGTGAAACCGGACCGGCGAGAACGTCGTCTGGGCCGCCAGTGCCACCGGCCCTTCGAGCGCGATGCTGTGGACCTCTTCCGCGCTTCCGACCACTTCGGCGGTCGGGGCGTGGCCCAGAATCGCGCGGACTTCAGGATGGGCCGCTTCGCCCGCCACGACGACCTGGTATCCGTTGTCGGCGAGTTCAACGGCCAGCGTCTGGACTCGGCGCACGAGCGGGCACGTCGCGTCCACGATCGCGAGGCCTCGGCGCTGCGCCTCTTCGACCACGGACGGCTGCAGGCCGTGACTGCGAATCAACAGGATGCCGCCTTCGGCCGCCTCGTCCAGCGATTCAATCACGCACAAACCTTTCTCCGCCAGGCGGGCCATCTCCTGCGGATTGTGGATGAGCGAGCCGAGGCAATAGACGGTCTGGCTCTCGGCGAGCGCTTCGGTGGCCAAGCGGATGGCGCGGCGGACGCCGAAGCATACGCCGCTTCCGGCAGCCACTTCGATCGTGGGTTCGTCCGGTTTGGCACCCCGCTTCGGTTGCCTGGCCACCGTTTTTCCTCTCCGTCTCAAGCCCCGGCGCGAAGGCGGCGCCGAAGTTCCTTCTGAATGTCCACCATCTGGCGCCGCACGGCCGCCATCGTCTCTTTGGGGTCCGTCACGGTGATGTTCTCCACCCGGACCGCTTTGCCGTAGGCGACGCGGATAGGATGGGGCTGCGGCAGCAGGCGAGTGCGCGGCCAGGCCTGGAACGCCCCCTCGATGACCATGGGCAGAATCGGCACGCCGGCGCGGGCCGCAATCGTCGCCGGGCCGCCTTGCAACGGCCCGATGGACCCGTCGCGCGTCCGCGTCGCCTCCGGAAACATCAGGACCACCGCTCCTTTTCTGAGGCGCCGCAGCGTCCCGCGGACGGCATTCAGGTCGGCCGTTCCGCGCCGGACCGGAAAGGCCCCCAGGCTTCGTATCAACCACCGAAACGGCGCAAGTCGAAACAGCGAGTCCCGCGCCATCGGATGGAAAGGTCGCGGCAAGCCGACAGCCACCAGGATCGGGTCCAGGAAACTTTGGTGATTCGCCACCACCAGGACGCCGCCCTTCTTCGGAAAACGGTCCCTGTGCTCCACGCGCAGACCGAACGCCAGGATGCACACCACCCGCGCGACTTGCTGAACGAGAGTGTACCAGACGCGCTGCAGGCCGTTCACGTCGCCTCCTTGCGCCGGCGGCGCACCTCGGCGAGCAGCGTCTCAATCATCTCGTCGATGGTCATCTTCGTGGTATCGACCTGAATGGCGTCGTCCGCGGGCCTCAAAGGTGATGCCTGGCGGGTCGAGTCGCACCGGTCGCGCTCCTGAATCTCTTGCAGGACGTCGCGGTAGGAGCGGTGGTCGCCTCGCTCGGAAAGTTCGAGTTGGCGACGGCGCGCCCGCACCGCCGGGTCGGCATCCAGAAAGAACTTCACAGGAGCGTCCGGGAAGACCACGGTTCCCTGGTCGCGCCCCTCGGCGACGACGTGCTCGGCGCGGGTGGCGAAGGCGTGCTGCTTTTCGACCATGACCCGCCGCACGCCGGGCGTCCGCGCCACGTAATGGGAGTGCGTGCTCACGCGGCTCTCGCGGATGGCCTCGGTCACGTCGCGGCCGTCGAGACGCACGCGCTGTTCGCCCGCCGCCCCGTCGAGTTCGATGTTGCTGCTTTGCGCCAGCGACTCGAGGGTGCCCGCGTCTTCGAGGTCGGTTCCGGTTTCGAGGGCCTCGAGCGTCAGGGCTCGATACATGGCGCCGGTGTCGAGGTGGTCGGCGCCGAGGTGTTTCGCCAGGCCGGCGGCGGCTGTGGTCTTTCCACTTCCCGCGGTGCCGTCAATCGTGATAATCATGGCGGCCGCATTATATCGCCGCCGCGCGGGGCCGAAAAGACTGGAAATCGCGTGGCGTCCGGCCGACAATATGGCCATGAGCACGTTTCGGGGGCGTGTCAGACTGCTTCGTCTTCCGCTTTTTGTCACGGCCGTCGCCGACGCCGCGGCCGGCTACACCGTGGCGCTCCTGTCGGTGGGCAATCTCGCCGCATTCGACTGGGGGCTCGTGGGGGTTATCGCCGGCACGTCCACCGGCCTATACCTGTTCGGCATGGTGGAAAACGACCTGGTGGACGTGAGCCGGGATCGTCTCCTCGGCGCTGCGCGCCCCCTTGTGACAGGCGAAGCCGGAGTCGGCACCGCCGTGTTCTTCCTGGTCTTGACGCTGGTTTTAGCGGGCGCTTGCACCCTGTATCTGCCCGGTCCGGCGATCCTTTTGGCCATCGCGACCTTCGCCGCCATCAACTTTTACAACATGGGTGGGAAGCGCGGGCCTGCTTATGTCGCGATGATTGTCATGGGTCTGTGCCGTTTGCTGAACTTCGGGATCGGCGTCGCTGCTGCGGTCGGTATCCCCCGCGGCCGGATCGATTGGGAACTGATGCTGCCGACCGGGCCGCTGTGGATCCGGCACGGGCTGGTGCTGTTCTTCGCGGCGGCGATGGTCACCGGCTACAGCATCGCGTCAAGGCGCGGCTACAGGGTTTCCAGCCGGCCGTGGCAGGCCGTGTTGGTCTTGACCCTGGTGGGGGGTGTGGGTTTATGGGTCTGTGCCCCGATGCTCGCGTCGCTTGCCCAGGTTCCCGGCGATGGGTCCGTCGGCGCGGGCGTGCACGTCGTGCCTCCTTTGGCGCGGGTCTTGGCGCTGCTGGTCTTGGTGGCTCTGTGGCCGGGAAGGTTGTGGTCCGCCGCCGGACCCGAGCGCAAACCCGCCGAGTATTCCCCGTTCATCGAACGGACGCTCTACTGGCTGATCCTGCTGGATGTTGCTTTTGTTCTCGATGGACTGCTGATGCAGGGCTAGGGCGCCGACGGCGTCTCGTGCGAAAACTCATACAGGCGCACCAGCGGCAGTCTGAGAACCACCTCCCACTGGCCATCCTCGGTCAGGCGGCTGAGTGTCGTCTCGGCGCTCCGCAGAAAGGTCCGGACGTCTTCCTTGAACGCGGGATCTTTCAAGGCGCGCCGGCGAACGGTTTGCCCGTCGTCGAGTGTGACCTGGTCGAGGCGTTTGGCGAGTTCGGCTGCCGCCCGTGCCTTGGCCGACCGCGCAGCCAGGAGGCGCGCCTGACCTTCATCTTCAAGTTGCTCAGGCGGCCGCACTACGCCGCGCGCTTCCAGGACGCCGGCCGCCCAATCGGGCAAGGGAGCCGGGGCGGTCTGCTCCGCAGGACGCACAAACATCGGCGCCGGCACGCCGTAACCTGTCACCGTCACGCAATCCGTCTTCAAGCGAACGGACAGGCCGTCGATGTTCTCCTCGCGCCAGCCCTCGTCCCCCGGGCCCATGGTGCAAGTCTCCTTAAGCATCTCAATTATGTCGCGGACCAGCGTCGCCACCCGGACTTCACAAATGCCGTCCGGCATCATGCGGGGCGGACCGGCCGGCGGCAGGTGGCGAACGAAGATGTCCAGGCGGGCACGCCGCTCGGAATCCGTCCCAATCAGATCGCCAATTGTGTGGGCCGGGGTCACACGAATGGCCTCCAGCCGCGCTCGCATCGCGCCGTAGGCCCGGATGCGGGCGTCGCGCGCGGCCTGGATGCGGCCCGAGGCCCGCACGCGTTCCCATCCCACGGGAAACATCTCGGGAAGGGTGTCCGGCATCGCGGCTTCGATCCGCCCGACCGCCTCGGGCGACAGGCCTTCCGGCGCACGGCCGCGCCCACTGACACGCAGGCGCCCGTCCACGGCCCGGTCGCGCAAATCCTCGAGCGCGAAGGGCTCGCCTTCCGGATGCGGGCAGAGGGTGTTCACAGTCCGGATGAGCGCTTCAACGGAAATCTCAAGGTCCACCTCCGTCACGCCGTCGGAGTAGCATCGCGGCTCGCCGACCGGCCGGGCCGAGCGAAGGAAAAGGCGGAGTTGGATGGACCCCTCGGCCGTCCGCTCGAGGGCCTCAGCAACTGTCACGTTCTCAGAAAGGCAGGCCGCGCGCACCAGGTCGGCCAGGCGGTTCAGCGCGTCAACCTGAGCCACGCGAAAGGAGACGATCTTTTTCTGCCCCTCGGTGTATTCCTGGGCTGGCGCCTGAGTGGAGACCAGCACAACGGCCGCCGACATCGCCAGGAAAAGGAGACAGTGTCTGCTCACGTATCTCATCGCAGGGCCTCTTTCTGATGGTCGCCTCCGGGTCCTTGGGGCTCGGTCATTGCCCGAATGGCTCCGGCATGAATTTCCCTTAGGCGGCATTTTACATCAGGCTTTTTTCCGGGGGCGCCTTTTCTGTTTTGCGGCCTTGGGGCTCGGCTCGGTCTTCAACTTGACCTCAGCGCCACCCTTTGCGTGTGAGCGGTAAATGCCGTCCAGGATCGCCGTGACCTGCAGCGTCTCCTCCGGCGGAACGGGGACGGGCTTGTTTTTTTCGATGGCCTCGATGAAAGCGATGATCGCCGCACCGTGGGCCTTCGGTTTCTCGAAGTCCTCGAGTTGGCTGACCCGGATGATTCCGTGCTCTTGGGTCATGACCTTGCCCTCCTGGACGTCGACGCCGCCCCGCGTGCCGCAGATCATCACCTTGTGGATGTCGCCCTCGACCATATTAAGGAGAAACGACGTCTCCAGGACCAGCACGGCGCCATTTTCGAAGCGAACGAGGCCGACAGCGAAGTCTTCGACATTGAACTCCTTGCCGTCGCGCTTCCAGTTGCCCCAGCCGGGCTGATTGGCGACGTGCTTGAGGTTCGCAAGTTTCGTCGGCGCCGTGCCGCAGACCGACACCGGCGTCGGAAACCCCATCATCCAAAGCGTCAGGTCGAGGACGTGGACGCCGAGGTCGATGAGCGGCCCGCCGCCGGAGAGTTCCTTCTTGAGGAACCCGCCCCATCCGGGGGCGCCGCGCCGGCGGAGCATGCTGGCCCGGGCGTAATAAAAGTCGCCGAGCATCCCGGCGTCGATATATCTCTTGAGCGCCTGGTTCTTGCCCTCGAAGCGCATGTGCTGGCCGGTCATGAGTTTTTTGCCGGCTTTGTCGCGAGCCTCAATGAGTTGGCGCACCGCACCGGGGGTCGGCGCAAGCGGTTTCTCGCAATAGACGTGGCAGCCGGCCTTGAATCCTGCGAGGGCGGCCGGGGCGTGAAACATGTTTGGCGTCGCGACGTCCACGACGTCGAGGTCCACCGCCCGGAACATCTTCCTGTAGTCCTCGAAGACGTTCGGGATGCCCTGCTCCTCGGCCAGGCTCTCGGCCGCCTCGCGGCGGATGTCGCACGCGGCGACCAGTTCCACACGCCCCTGGTCCCGCAGGGCGGTCCACCCGTTCATGTGGGCCCAGCGCATGATGCCCCCGGTTCCAATCAGCCCGATTCGAAACGGCCTCACAGCGTCCCCTTTCCGTGTCACGTGACGTCGAGGGTGCCGACGAGGTCGCGCGGGCTCCCGCAGCCCAACCTCCGAAGCGCCTCACCCAACCCCTCGACCAGTTCTCTTCCTGTTTCCGGATTGATGAAGTTCACCGTTCCGACGGCGACGCAGGTCGCCCCCGCGCGGAGGAACTCCAAGACGTCCTCGACGAACTGGATGCCGCCGAGACCCATGATCGCGACGCCGCGCGGCCCCGCGACCTCTTCCCACACGCGGTTAACATACCTCATCGCGACGATCTCCCGCGCGTCTCGACACGGGACCGGCGTCGGCCACCGTTTCATCGTGCGCGGCTCACACTGCGCCCTGGATGGCCGCCTCCAGGTCCTCAAGTTCCTCCGTCCCGAGGTGAACGCGGATCGTCACACCCGCCTCGAACGATTCGCCCGGCGCCAGCAGCGGCATCAGGCCTCGCTTGCGAAGTTCGGCTCGCGGCAGCAAGGGCGCGTTACACGGCTCAATGCCCAGGACGTAGGTCCCCTGGCCTATCATCTTCCATTGGGTTAGATAGCCAAGAGTCGCCTTGGGCCACTCGAGCGAGATAGCGAAGCCGGCGTCGAGTCCCGGATTCACCAAGGCCGCGCGGCACAGGCCGTCGGCCCCCGCAATCGGCTCGATTCCGTACACCTGCTCCTTGAAGCCAGGCGTCGGCGGGCCCATTCGGGTATGGCTGTCGAGCCCAGAGGCGGCGTGGTCGGTAAGCGGCGTCACCGATTCGGCGTGGACCAGCATGCGGCTCTCCTCAGACACCAAAGGCCAGCCCAGGTTCACGTGATACAAGAGCATCGCCGTGCTCTCTTCGTATCCGACGTTGGTGACGCGATCGGCGATGGCAATGGCCCGCGACCCCATCACGGTCGAGATCGTCCGTTCCAGGACAAGGGTCGGCTTGAAGACCTGGGCCTCCGTCATTCGGCCGCGGATACGGATACGGTACTCGTCGCCTTCCCAGTGGCGCTCGACCCCCCCTTCGGTCGCCGAGAGGTGGGCCGCCCGCCCGTGCAGGCCCCACGACTCGTCCGCCTCGGTGTCCGGGAACCCAAAATGCCGCAGCCCGCACGTCGTCAGGAGCCCCGCGTAGAACGACCGCAGCCAACCCAGCCCGTCCGGCTCATAGCGCTCCGGCCGCACAGGCCCCGTGCTGGATTCCCAAGCGAACGCGCGCCCCGCAAACCGAGCGGCGCCGATATCCAGACACCGGTCTGGAAGAACCGTGAACTGAAGGCCCGAACCGGTCCAGACGTCGATGCCGCGCATCCCGCGCGCGGGGCCGTCGTCGAAGACAAACGCCCGCGCGCCGGCCACCTGATCCATCCGACCGACGCGCTCCGTCAACTCGGCACGACTTAGCGACCGGCCAAAAAGATTTGCCATCGCCATACTCCCATCCTCGGTCCATGTCGGCCTGCTGGGCCAGGGGGGACCGCTAACGCGGTCACCCGCCTACGTCTTTCCCCCGGCCTCCAGGGCGCCGACGAGGTCGCGCGGGCTGCGGCAGCCCAGCTTCCGAAGCGCCTCACCCAGCCCCTCGACCAGTTCTCTTCCTGTTTCCGGATTGATGAAGTTCGCCGTTCCGACGGCGACGCAGGTCGCCCCCGCGCGGAGGAACTCCAAGACGTCCTCGACGAACTGGATGCCGCCGAGACCCATGATCGCGACGCCGCGCGGCCCCGCGACCTCTTCCCACACGCGGCGAACCATGTAGAGGGCAACCGGCTTAATGGCCGGGCCCGACAGGCCGCCCGTCACGTTGGTCAGCACCGGGCGCCCGGTCCACGGATCAACCGCGAGCCCGCGCAGCGTGTTGATGAGGCTGAGGGCGTCGGCGCCCGCGTCCACTGCCGCGCGGGCCATGGACGCAATATCCGTCACGTTCGGGCTAAGTTTCACGATGAGCGTGGCGCGCGAGACCTCCTGCCGCGCCGCTTCCACGAGCCCGGCCAGAAGGCGGGCGTCCACGCCGAATTCCATCCCACCCTTTTCGACGTTCGGGCACGAGACGTTCAGTTCAATCCCGGCGACGTCCGTAGCGGCGTCCAGCGCGCGGGCCGCCTCCACGTATTCTTCCTGCGTCGAGCCGGCTACGCTGACAATCACCGGGACGTCGTATTGTGCGAGGGCCGGCAGTTTTTCGTTCAGGAACGCTTCCAGGCCGACGTTCGCCAGGCCGATGGCGTTGAGCATCCCGGCCCGCGTTTCCGCCAGTCGCGGAGGCGGGTGGCCCTCACAGGGCGCGAGGGTGATGGATTTTGTGACAATCGCCCCCAGAATCGACGGGTCGAAGAACGCCGCAAGTTCCTCGCCATACCCCGAGCAGCCGGAGGCCGTCGCAATCGGATTCTTCATCCGAATCCTGCCGACCGTCACGCTGAGGTCCACCTTATCGCTCATGTTTCGTCCCAGATCATTTCGCGTGCGTCCACCACAGGTCCGTCGCGGCAGGTAAGAAAGTAAGTCCATCCCTTGTTGCTCGCGGGGTCACGCCGCTTGGCCACACAGGACAGGCACACGCCGACACCGCAGCCCATGTATCGCTCGAGCGAAACTTGGCAGGGCAGGTCATGGGCCTCGGCCAGTTTCGCCAGGGCCTTCAGCATCGGCTCCGGCCCACAGCCGTACAGGGCCGGCGGCCGGCCGTTCCACCCCTCGCCAAGCCAAGTCTCGAGTGCCGCCGTCACCGGCCCGCCAAACCCCGCGCTGCCGTCGTCGGTCGCAAGAACGGTCGGAATGCCGGCGGCGGCGAATTCCTCGATGGCCTCGGTCGCTTCCGGCCGGTCGCGCGTGGCGGCCGGCGGCGTGCGAAAGGTGACCGGCATAGCCGCGGCAGTCGGGCAACCGAAAAACGATAGGCATGGTTTGCCGAGGGCCGCCAGGCGGTCGGCCAGGCCGAGAATCGGCGCAAGGCCGCATCCGCCGCTCACGAGCACGCATAGCCGCTCGTCCGTCGGCGGCGTAAAGTAAGTACCCAGCGGCCCGACGACGTCCAGCGCAGCGCCGACCGGCTGCTCCTGTAGGAATCGCGAGCCCGCGCCCCGGCGCTGAACCAGCAAAATCAGCCGCACCCGGTCGCCTTCTCGCCGTATGCGCGAGATGCTATAAGGGCGGCGCACAATCGGACCCGGCTGGGCAAGTTCCAGGCCTTCCGTCCGCGGCCAGACGCTTTCGCCGTCGAGGACGCGGCCGTCCGTAGCGGCGGGTGCGTGCTCGTCAGGCATGCAAAGGACGTTGACGAACTGGCCGGGCAGACTTCGCCAGTCGGCGGGAGCCTCCAGGGTCAGCCAGACGAACTCACGTCCCGCGTGGCGGCGGTCCAAAACCGGCAACTTGAGCCGCCGCGCCGGCAAGACGTTCACGTTACCTGTGGCCGCATCGGCCTTCATGCGCACTTACCTTAACACCGCCCTGGCACTTGTGCGCACGGATTATGCGTTGCGTGGCGGGCGATTCAAGCCTTTTCCCCGTGGAGCCGCGAATCGCACAGGCGCGGTGGCCCGTATGGGTGTGACTCTTTTTCTGGCGGCGATCTGCCGTCACTGGTTTGAGGCGGCTTCCAGCCGCCTTGCCGCCGCGGAGCGGCGAATAGGCCGGGGCCTTTGGCCCCGGCTTTTCGGGGCGAGAGACCCGTCTTCTTTTTTCCCGCCGTGGCCCGCCTGCGGCGGGCAAAGGCCCATAAAATGGGCCTCAGCAAGCCTGCCATAATCCGTGGTCACACCGACCGGATGGTGTGTGACCGTTTCTGCTTTACAGTTATGTGTCAGCGGGCTAGATTGCGTCGCCATGAATGCGCCGGACCAGCCGACGGTCGCGCTTGTCAGCCTCGGATGCCCGAAGAATCTCGTGGACTCCGAGCGGATGTTGGCCGCCCTTGCGCTCGACGGTTTTATCGTGACCGACTCGCCGGACGGCGCGGACGTGGCGGTGGTCAACACGTGCGCGTTTATCGACCTAGCCCGGGCGGAAACGGATGCCTGCGTTGACGAACTCGAGGCGCTCAAGCGTGCTGGCCGCCTGAAGCGCATCATCGTGGCGGGGTGCATGGCCCAGCGATACGGCGCGGAGGTTCTCGAACGGCATCCGAGGGTGGATGCGGTGGTCGGTCTTGCGGAGCGAGATCGTTTGGCGGCGGCGGTGCGGGCAGCACTGGGGCGCCGGGGCCGGAAAGGGCCCCTCGTTCGCGTCGGACCGCACGCTCCGACGGCGCCCGACGACCGCGAACGCCTGCGCCTGACGCCGCGCCATTATGCCTATTTGCGCATCAGCGAGGGGTGCGACAACCGCTGCGCCTACTGTGCGATTCCGGACATCCGCGGGCCGCTGCGGAGCAAGCCGCCGGAAGCGGTCCTGGCCGAGGCGCAGGAACTCGTGGCCGACGGGGCCAAGGAACTCATCCTCATCGGCCAGGACACGACGGCCTACGGGCGCGACCTTCCGGGTGGCTGGACGCTGGCGCGGCTTCTCGCGGAACTGCGCGACCGTGCGGGCGCCGAGTGGATTCGCCTCATGTACACGCATCCGGCGTCGTTCAGCGAAGAGGTTATCGCGGAACTGGGGCGCGGCCTGCCGGTGGCGCCATACGTGGACCTGCCGCTTCAGCACGTCAACTCGGCGATTCTTCGGAGCATGGGCCGGGGCGTGGCACGACCCGAGATCGAGCGGCTCATTGGGAGGCTCCGCGAAGCCGCACCGGACCTTGCGATCCGCACGACGTTCATCGTCGGCTATCCTGGAGAGACGGAGGAAGCGTTTGAGGAACTCGTCTCGTTTGTCGAGAAAGTTCGCTTTGACCACGTGGGGGTATTTTTGTACAGTCCTGAGGCCGGGACGCGGGCGGCCGAGTTGCCGCATCAGGTGCCGCAGTCCGGCCGGCGGGCGCGGTGGGAGCGACTGATGTGCGTGTGCGAGCGACTGGCGCACGATGCGGCCGCGAGAGACGTGGGCCGCACCATGCGCGTCCGTGTGGACGGACGGGCCCCCGTGCCCGGTCGCCTGGCGGCAAGGCACGCGGGGCTTGCGCCCGAGGTGGACCCTGTGGTCCTGCTACCGGAGGGGGCAGCGGCAGTGGGCGAGACGGTGACGGTCCGAATCGTCGCCGCGGAAGGATACGATACGGTGGGCGAGGTGATTAGAGCCCCGAGCGGGGCGCAAGGTTAGGATGAGCCGATACATTCCCAACCTGCTGACGGTCGGCCGGTTCTTCATGGCGATCGGCTTTTTCGTCGTGCTCGCCTTCTACGACGCCGAGGAGGCGGCCGGGTGGCCCGTGCTGGACATCGCCACCGTCATTTTTCTCGTGGCGGTGTTAACGGACGTGGTGGATGGGTATCTTGCGCGGCGGCTGGGCCACGTGACGGCGTTCGGTCGGATCGCCGACCCCTTTGTGGACAAGATTATTATCTGCGGGGCGCTCGCCTACTTTATCGGCGGCCAGTTCGTCCGCGTAGGGGAGGGCGGGGCGGCCGAGAATCTGACCGGCTGGGAACCGTGGATGGTCGTCGTGGTGCTGGCCCGGGAACTCCTGGTGACGGGGATGCGGAGTTTCAGCGAGTCGCACAAGGTCCCCTTTGCCGCCACGCTCAGCGGCAAGGTCAAGATGTTCATCCAGTGCGTGGCCGTGACGTGGGTCCTTGTCTATGTGGGCCATTACGCGGGCGACGCGAACCCGCCCACCTGGATGGTCGTCGGTCGGGACATCTCGATCTGGGCGGCCACGCTTTTCACGGCCCTAAGCGGCCTCGTGTATATCAAGCGGGGCTACCACCTGCTGCGCATGGTGCCAGGCTAATCACGAATCCTGCGGATCGAAGGGCGGGAGGTCAGAACGGGGGCTCGGCTTCCTGGTCCCCTGCTACGGCGCCGGCGCCCTGGTAATCGTCCGTGGGCACAGAGGTGAGGGCCTCGCGCGGGGAGGCGGGCGTAAAGCGCGTGTATTTCCACAGCCAGGTCAGCGGAATTCTTCCGACCGGGCCGTTTCGTTGTTTGGCGATGATGAGGTCGGCCTTTCCTTTCACCTTTTCGTAGGTTTCGGAGCCCTGCGGGTGGCGCATTTCCTCGCGGTGGAGAATCAGGACGACGTCGGCGTCCTCCTCAAGGGTGCCTGAGTCCCTGAGATCCGCGAGTCTCGGGCGCATAGATTCTTCGATGGGACGGCGCAATTGTGCAACAGCAATGATTGGGACGGCAAGTGACCTCGCAAGGGACTTCAGGCAGTGACTTATGCGGCTCATTTTGTAGTAAGGCGTCTCATCGCTTGCGGGCTCCAGCAGATGCACGTAATCAATGACTATAAGATTTGCTTGTCCGCTTTCTACCATGTGTCGGCATTTTTCGATCAACTGCTCCAGCGAGAGGGCGGGCGTGTCGTCGATGTAGAGAGGCGCCTCAAAGAGCTGCAACGCCGCCAGCTGAACCTTCTGGACCTCGGCGTTTGAGAGGGTCCCTTTGCGCAGCCGCTGGCCGTCCACGCTTGCGCGCGACGACAGGAGCCGCAGGGCGAGAGCCTCGCGGCTCATTTCGATGCTGAAGAAGGCGACGGGCTTTTTGAGGTCCACGGCGATGTGCTCGGCGATGTTCAGGACCAGCGCGCTTTTGCCGAAGCTCGGCCGGGACGCCAGGACGATCATCTCGCCCGCCTGGAGCCCGCGCGTCATGTCGTCCAGTTCGTAGAACCCGGTTTCGAGCCCCGTGACCGCCCGTCCACCCTGCAAGTCGAGGTCCTGCAGGATATGACTACAGACAACCTTGATTGTGACAGCCTCTGCGGGTTGGTCGCCTAAGCGAGAAAACCAGTTCTTCTGTTGCTGGGAGTCCGCAGAGGAAATGGATGATTCAGGCATTGTATTCTCCCTTGGCATCAATAACGAATTTCCTTAAAATGGAATCTCCTCCTTGTCGCCCTCCGCTTCGCCTGCCACGGCGCCGGCGCCCTGGTAATCGTCCGTGGGCGCCGGGGTGAGGGCCTCGCGCGGGGAGGCGGGCTTGAAGCGCGTGTATGACCACTGCCAAGTCAGCGGAATGGTTCCGACGGGGCCGTTTCGCTGTTTTTCGATGATGAGGTCGGCCTTGCCTTTTTCCTGCGTGTAATTATCGCTCTTCGGGTCCATGTACATGGACGCACGATGAAGGAGCATGACGACGTCGGCGTCCTGCTCGATGGCACCGGATTCGCGGAGGTCGCTCAATCGCGGTCGGCTGCGTTCCTCGCTTTCGCGCCGGAGTTGGGAGACGGCCAGGACCGGCACGTTCAGTTCGCGCGCCAGCGACTTGAGGCCCCGGCTGATGCCGGCCACTTCGACCTGGCGGTTCTCTTCGCGCCGGCCGCTGGTCATCAGTTGAAGGTAATCGACGATGATGAGTTTGATGTCGTGGCGGGCCAGCAGCCGCCGCGCCTTCGCCCGGAGACCAATGATGCGCAGGCCCGGCGTGTCGTCGATGTAGAGCGGCGCCTGGTAGAGGACGTTCGCCGCCTGCTGAACCTTCTGGACCTCGGCGTTTGAGAGGATGCCTTTGCGCAGCCGCTGGCCATCCACTTGCGCGCGTGAGGACAGGAGCCTGAGGGCGAGGGCCTCGCGGCTCATTTCGATGCTGAAGAAGGCGACGGGCTTTTCGAGGTCCACGGCGATGTGCTCGGCGATGTTCAGGACCAGCGCGCTTTTGCCGACGCTCGGCCGGGACGCCAGGACGATCATCTCGCCCGCCTGGAGCCCGCGCATCATGTCGTCCAGTTCGTAGAACCCGGTTTCGAGCCCCGTGACGGCGCGGCCGCCCTGAAGGTCCAGCGCCTTCATCACCTGGCTGAGGATGGCGCGCACGTCCACCGCCTGCCCCACAATCTGGCGCTCGGTGACCTCGAAGATTCGTTTCTCGCACCGGTCGAGCACGTCATCAACCGAGTCGCCGGAGGCGTGCGCGTCGCGGATGATTTCGCCCGCCGCCTGAATCAGCCCCCGCAAAAGCGCCTTGTCCTTGACCACGCGGGCGTAGTATTCGGCGTTGGCGGCCGAGGCGACGCTGTTATAGACGTCCACGATGTATTCCCGGCCTCCGATCTCCTCCAGTTTGCCGGCATCGCGGAGGGCCTGCTCCAGCAGCACGCCGTCAAGCGGCTTATTCTCCTCGAAACTTTTCTTCAGGAACTGGAAGATCGTGCGATGTTCCTGCCGGAAGAAGCAATCCTCATCGACCAATTCAAGACACAGCCCGAGCGCCTCGGGATTCATCATCATGGAGCCCAGCGCAGCCATTTCGGCCTCAAGGCTGTGAGGGGGGACCTTGTCGAGTAACGTGTCGTCCGGCATCGCACACCCGGTTGCCAATAGCCGACGCGAAGGTGCCTCGCGGTTCGGCCATGGAGACTGTCTATACCCGACCGGCGTCCGGCTTGCAAGGGATTTGAGGGGCCCGCCGCGGCCGCGCGGCCAAAAAGGGGGAGGGACCTCGCGCCGCTGCGGCTTCCGATCCCTTTTCTTCGCCTTACACGGGCACGACCCAGACGTCTATTTCCGCCTCTACGCCGGGAGCCAGATGGATCGGGACGCGGAACTTGTCCAGCGTTCGAATCGGCGCCGCCAGCGCCACCTGCTCCGGCCGGATGTCATACCCTTCGGCCGCCAGCGCATCGACGATGTGCTTTTCGGTGACCGAACCGAACAGGTGGCCCAATTCATTCGCCTTGGCCTTGATGGTCACGGACGCGCTGCTCAATCGCGCGGCCGTTTGCTTGAGGCTTCCCAGGTGCTCCTTCTCGCGCTGTTCGCGCTCGAGGCGTTCTTTTTCGATGCGCTTCAGATTCGCAAGATTCGGTTCGACGGCCAGTTGTTTCGGCAAAAGGTGATTTCTCGCATACCCGTCGGGCACCTCGACCGTGTCGCCGATCGACCCCAGGTCGCGCACGTCCTGTCGCAGCAAGACTTTCATCGTCGCATCTCCCGTAGCGGGGGGCGCCGGCGCCCCCGTGCCCATCAACTCGTGTACGGCAGCAGGCCCAGGAACCGGGCCCGCTTCAGCGCCCGCTTCGCGACGCGCTGGTGGCGGGCGCAGTTGCCGCTCCGCTTGCGGCTCAGCATTTTGCCCCGCGTGGTGATTAGTTTCTGGAGCGTCTGCGTGTCCTTGTAATCGATGTGGGTGACCTTCTCACGGCAGAATCGGCACTTCGCCCGCTCGCGGAAACCCACGAACTTCCGCCGCTTTCCTTCTTTCCTTATCTGAGCCACTCCTACCTCCTTCGCCCCCGCCTGCCAGGATTTGGCGGGCAGGGCCTAGAACGGGATCGTGTCGTCCTCAACGTCCTCACTGTAATCGTAACCGCTTTCAGCGGTCTGGTCCTCGGCTCCGGCCGCTTCCTGTCGCTGAACGTCCTTGCCCGCCGTGGCGGGCGTGCTGCGCGGCCCGGTTTGGTCGCCGGCCCGGCCGAGAAACTGGAACCGCTCCACCGTCACCTCGAGTTTGCTGCGCTTCTTGCCGTCGGGCCCGTCCCACGTGCGGAAGGTCAGGCGACCCTCGACGAACAGGGGTCGGCCTTTGGTCATATATTTGGCAAGCGTCTCGGCGCTTCGCGCCCACGCCGTGCAATCGACGAAACAGACCTCTTCCCTTTTTTGGCCGTCCTGGCCGGCCCACTGCCGGTTGACGGCCATGCCGAAATCGCAAACGGCGACCTGGTTCGGCGTGTACCGCAGTTGCGGGTCGCGCGTCAGGTTTCCGATTAAAAGGACGCGATTAAAATTGGCCATTTCAGTACTCCTTTGGCTGGGGCCGCTCCCGATTCATCGGGACTAGTCCGCCTCCATCCGCCTGCGGGCAGAAGCCTACGGCGGAGGCCCGTCGGCTTCGTCGGGCGCCGCGGCCTGGGGCTCGTCGGCTTCGTCGGGCGCCGCGGCCTGGGGCTCGTCGGCCGGTTTCTCATCGAGTGCGGCCGCCAGTTTTTGGGCGACCTCCTCGTGGACGTCCTCGCCCAACTGCATCCGCATATCCGCCACCGTGAAGTGGGAGGCTCGGAGGACGATCGCCCGCAGCACCTTCTCCGACAGTTGGCAGTCGCGCTCGATCTCCACCACGGCGCTGCCGTCCGTCAGGCAGAAGAAACTCAACACATACGTGCCGCGCTTCCGCTTTCCGATCGGGTAGGCCAGTTTTCGCTCGTCCCACCGGGTAATGCCGACCACCTCGGCGCCGTGGCGCGTCAGAATCCCCGTCAGATGTTTCGAGAGGTCGTCCCAGGCGGCGGCGTCGCCGGGGTCCACAAGAAACATCGCCTCATACACGCGAATCTCGCTCTCGTTCGCCATACGTTTCCTGGTTGCCTCCAATGTCTGCTAGGCTTCGCTTGCCGGGTTGAACCGGTTCATGGCCGCTTCAAGACCCTCGGTTATCCAGCATTCCACCGCGTCGGCCGCTCGGGCCACCGCCTCGGCGACCGCCGGCCTCTCTTCCTGTGTGAACGGCGACAGCACGAACTCGGCGTGCTTGCCCGCCATGGCGGGCTGTTCGGCAGCCGGGGCCGGCCCGACGCCCACCCGAAGCCGCGAAAACGCTTCGTGGCCCAGGTGCTCGATCACCGAGGCCAGTCCGTTGTGCCCGCCGTCGGACCCGCTCCCGCGGATCCGAATCCGACCCAACTCCAGGTTCAGGTCGTCCACCAGGACCAGCAGGTCCTCGTTTTCGACCTTCCAGAAGTCCACCAGTTGCCGCACCGCCACGCCGGACCGGTTCATGTAGGTCAAGGGCCGGGCTAGAACGACCTTCCGCCGGTCCAGTCCCGACTTGTCGGGATCGGCCACCTCGGCGTCGAATTTCTGTTTCCAGGGTCCGGCGCCGACCCGGTCGGCCAGTTCGTCCGCGATGCGCCAGCCGATGTTGTGCCGCGTCTCGGCGTATCGGACCTCCGGATTACCCAATCCCACGATCAGTTTCATCGGAGCAGGTCTGCCCGCGATTCAGGGGCCTACTGACCCCGCTTGCGGGCCGAAGCCTTCGGCGGAGGGCCCCGTTCCTCTTCGGGTTCCTCGGCCTCCTCCTTCTCCTTTCGCCCGACGAGTTCGGGCTCCTCGGCCTCGGCGGCCGGTGCCGCTTCCTCTTCCACGGCGGCCTCGGCTGCCGCCGCTGTCAGCGCTGCCACAATCGTCTCCGGGTCCGTCAGCACCTTGACGCCTTCCAGCGCATCGAGGTCCGAGACGTGCACCGTGTCGCCCATTTCCATGTCGGCCGTCTGGGCGATGATCTCCTCGGGGATGTCGCCCGGCAGGCACTCGACCTCGACGGCGCCGAGCGTTTGCTGGAGGACGGCGTGCTCCACCTTCGGTTTACCCTTCAGCGTAATCGGGACCTCGAGGGTCAGTTTCTCGTCCATCGCGACGCGCTGGAAGTCGGCGTGGACGATCTGGGTCCCCAGAGCGTCGTACTGGACCTCTTTGAGGAGCACCGGTTCTTTCTTGTGCCCGATGTTGAGTTCGAACATGCGGCCGTGATGGCGCAAGGCCCCTTCGAGTTCTTCGTAAGAGACCTGAACAGCCTCCGTTTTTTCCTTGTGGCCATAAAGGACCGCGGGCACTTCGCCTTCGGCTCTCAGGCGGCGGCAGGCCCGGGTTCCGTTCGCTTTCCGTTTCTTTGCGTGGAACGTTTTGCTGGCGGTCGGCACGTCCGGCTCCTTTCCGTCACGCCTTTTCGGCGCGTTCCGGTTTCACTGTGTCAAACAATTCGCTCACGGACCGGTGCTGGTGAATGCGCTGAATGGCTTCGCCCAACAGTTCCGCGATGCTGAGCACGTGGATATTGTCGAGTTTCTTCGCCCGCTCGCAGAGCGGAATGGAGTCGGTCACCGCAATGGCGCGGATCGGCGCCTTGGCGAGACGCTTGACCGACCCCTCGCAGAAAACCGGATGGGTCGCGGCCACGTAAATGTCGCGGGCGCCGTACTCTTTCAGAAGCACCGATGCTTCCGACACCGTCGAACCGCTCGCAATCATGTCGTCCACCATCAGGACGTTGCGTCCTTCGACCGACCCGATCAGCGCGGCCGCCCGCACCGACTGTCCCGACAGGCGCTCTTTGTCGACGATCGCGAGGTCTCCGCCGAGAATCTGCGCGTACACGCGGGCGATCTTCACGTTTCCCACGTCCGGCGACACCACCGTCAGGTCCGCGACCCCGAGGCTCCGGTAATGCCTGGCAAAGACGGGTTCGGCCAGCAGGTGGTCGAGCGGAATGTCGAAGAAACCCTGGATCTGATAGGCGTGCAGGTCCACCGTCAGGATGCGGTCGGCCCCGGCCGCCTCGAGCATGTTTGCCACGAGTTTCGCGCTGATGGGCACGCGCCCCTCGTCCTTGCGATCCTGCCGCGCGTAGCCGTAGTAGGGAATCACCGCCGTCACGCGCTCGGCGCTGGCCCGGTGGGCCGCGTCGATCATCAAAAGCAGTTCCATCAGATTGTCGTTCTGCGGCGCGCAGGTCGGCTGGACGATGAAGATGTCCCGCCCGCGAATGTCCTCGTCAATCTTGACGAATGATTCGCCGTCCGGAAAATGGGTGACGGGCGCCTTGCCGAGCGGCTTGCCGAGGTAGGCAGCGATGGCTTCCGCCAGCGGCCGGTTCGCGCTTCCCGAAAAGATCTTTAGTTCGTCCATTACTCGGTCTCCCGCGGCTTGGGCTCATAGGGCCGGGCAGGCACGCCGACGTAGGTCGCGCCCGGCGGAACGGGATGGGCCCGCGTGACGACGCTGCCGGCCCCCGTCCGCCCACCGTCGCCTACCGACGTGGGGGCCACCAGGATCGTCCCGGCCCCGATGGAGGCGTCCGCGCCGATCTTGATCTTATATTTCTCCCCGCCGTCCGAGTGGGCTGTCAGCACCCCCGCCCCGATGTTCGTCCGCGCACCGACCTCGCAGTCGCCCAAGTACACATGGTGCCGCGCGCAAACGTCCGGTCCCAGATGAGCGTTCTTCGTCTCCACGTAGGCGCCGACCTCGACGCCCTCTTCGAGCACCGTTCCGGGCCGAAGGTGCGCCAACGGCCCGATGCGGCAGCGGGGGCCGATGCGCGTCGGCCCTTCAATCACCGTTCCTGCGCGGATGACCGTATCCGCGCCGATGGTCACGTCGTGATCGACGTGGATGCCGGCAGGGGCTTCGATCGTCACGCCCTCGTCCATCAGGTGCTTCAGGATGCGCCGGCGCATCAGGTCGGTCACCAGAGCCAGGTCCTCGCGGCTGTTGACGGCCTGGACCTCGTCGGGCATCGCGGCGGCGACGGCGGTGGCCTCGGCGCCGCCTTGAATCAGCAGTTCGATGGCGTCCGTCAGATAATATTCGCCCTTCGCGTTCTCGTTCGTGATGCGGTCCAGGGTCGCATCGAGCGCCGGCCACCGGAACGCGTAGAACGACGGGTTCACCTCCCGGATGGCCCGTTCCTCTTCGCCGGCGTCTCCGGCTTCGACGATACGCTCGACGTTCCCTTCGGCGTCGCGGACGATGCGGCCGAACCATTTCGGATCGTCCAGCATCGCCGTCACAAGCGTCACGTCGGCGCTTTCCCGGCGGTGAGTTTCAAGCAGAATGGTCAACGTTTCGGCCCGGAGCATCGGCGCGTCGCCGACCAGGACAACCAGGTCACCGTCGAAGCCCTCCAGAGACTCGCGCGCGACCATAACGGCGTGGGCCGTGCCTTGCTGCGGTTCCTGGACGACCCAAGTGATGTCCTCCGCGTCGGCGAAGGCTTCCATGACCTGGTCGCGCGCGTGGCCGACGACGACGAGAAGGTCACCGATCCCGGCCTCGCGGCAGGCGTCGAGGACATAGGCCAGCATCGGCTTGCCGCACACCTCGTGCAGCACCTTCGAGCGCGCCGACTTCATCCGCGTGCTCATCCCCGCGGCCAGAATCAGGGCTTTGGTCGGTCGTTGTGCCATTCGCGTTTGCGTCCGCGCCGAACAAGCTCGGCGGCTAACTGGTGGCTACCCGGCCAGGATTTGAACCTGGAATGGGAGGACCAAAACCTCCTGTGTTACCAATTACACCACCGGGTAAGGTTAATTTCCTTTACCGCTCGCTTCGGCGCTCGCGGCTAGTGAGAATCGCTCCCGTGCTCGCGCTGGTGACCATGTGGGCGTAGCGGGCGAGGTAGCCCGTCTTAATCCTCGGCTCCGGCTTTTTCCATGCCGCACGCCGTTTCTTGAGTTCCGCCTCGTCCACCTCCAGTTCCAGGAGGCGTTTACTGAGGTCCACGTGAATCTCGTCGCCGTCCTGGACGAGGGCAATCGGCCCGCCTTCGATTGCCTCGGGGCTGACGTGGCCGATACACGGCCCACGGGTGCCTCCGCTAAACCTCCCGTCGGTCGCCAGGTACACCGAATCCATCATACCGAGGCCCTTTAGCGCCGCCGTGGCGGTTAGCATCTCGCGCATGCCGGGCCCGCCGGCGGGGCCTTCGTAACGGATGACCACGAAGTCGCCCGCCTTGATTTTCTTATCGAGAATCGCCTTGTTGGCCGCCTCCTCGCTGTCGAAGACGCGAGCCTTTCCGGTGAACTTTCGCATCGAATCCGGCACAGCCGATTGTTTAACGACCGCTCCGTCCGGACAAAGGTTGCCGCGAAGGACCGCGACGCCGCCCTCGGCGTGATACGCCCGGTCGAGCGGGCGAATCAGGTCGTCGCTGTGGACGGCGGCCGCGTCGGCGATTCTGTGCGTCGTCAGGCCGCTTACCGTCGGGCAGTCGTTCAGGCGGTCCTTGAGCCGCTTCAGCACCGCCGGGATGCCGCCAGCGTGGTCCAAATCCTCCATCATCATGTCGCCGTCGGGGCGGAAGTTCGTCAGGTGCGGCGTGCGGCGGCTGATCTCGTCGAAGGTTTCGAGTTCCAACTTCACCCCCGCCTCGTTCGCGATGGCCATCAGGTGGAGAACGGTGTTTGTCGAGCCGCCCAGAGCCATGTCCACCGCGATGCCGTTCGCCATCGCTTCGGGGGTCAGGATTCTACGCGTCGTGACGCCTTCCTCGACCAGTTCGACGATTCGCTTGCCCGAAGCGTAGGCGATGCGGTCCTTCTTGGCCGAGTCGCAGAGCGCCGCGGCACAGTAGGACAGGCTCATGCCCATCGCCTCGGTGACGCACGCCATCGTGTTGGCCGTAAAGAGGCCCTGACACGATCCGCCGCCCGGACAGGCCTCACATTCCAGCGCCCGGAGGTCCTCCTCGGTGATTTCGCCCGCCTTGTAGCGACCGACGGCCTCGAACGTGTCGTGGACCAGGTCCAGGCGCTCCATCTTGTAGTTGCCCGAGTGCATCGGTCCGGCCGTGACGACGATGGCGGGAACGTCGAGCCTCGCGGCCGCCATCAGCATCCCGGGCGTAATCTTGTCGCAATTCGTCAGCAGCACAAGCCCGTCGAGCCGGTGGGCCCGGGTGATGGTTTCGACCATGTCGGCGATGAGTTCGCGGCTGGGGAGGCTGTAGTGCATCCCGGAGTGGCCCATGGCGATGCCGTCGCAGATGCCGGGCACGCTGAACAGCCACGCCACGCCGCCGCCGGCGAAGATGCCATGCTCGATTTTGCGCTCCAGACGCCGCATGTGCGCGTGGCCGGGAATCAGGTCCGTGAAACTCGAAACCAGGCCGATGAACGGTTTGTCCATGTCCTCCGGCGACACCGTGCCGGTCGCGTACATCAGCGCGCGGGCCGGCATACCGGTCAACGGTTCACTAAACCAGTCGGACACCAGTTGCTTCGCCATGGCATGTGCCTTTGCCCTCGACCGCCGCGCCGCCGCTTTCACTCGCGGTTTTTGGATCGCGGCCACCCCGCACACGCTTTTTGTGCCGTCGGATAGGCGCGGCGTCGGTTTCGACATTGACGTTTCCGAGGCTTGGACTCAGCGGCCGCTTCGCCGGAGCCCCATCCCGCCGACCATCGGCGGGCTGGCTACCCCCTAGGAAACGCATCATCCTGGTCAGGCGGCGGGAGTGTAGCAGAGCAGGGCGGGGCTGTCAAGGGCGCGCTGAGAGGGCCGGCAGGCGGGGATCGCCCCTTTCTTCTTCAGAATCGCCTCAAACCCGCCAAAAAGTCAGTCAACTTGAGATTGCAGTATATTAAGCCGGCCCTTTTCCCAATGTTTTCAGGATCGCTGCGCGGATAACTATTCGCACCTTGTCGGCGCCCTCCCTGGCGGCGGCGAGAATGTCGTCCTCGGCGAGGCGCTCGAAGAGGCGGCGGCGGACCTGGGGCGAAAGGTTTCGGGCCTTCAGTTCCTCGCGCACCTCTTTCATGACAGCCAGGTACGTTTCGTATTCCGGCCCGAACTCTTTTTCGAGCCGCTCGCGGATGCGGCGTGCCAGCGCCGGCGCCGCCCCGCCCGTCGTGATCGCAATCCGAAGCAGGCCCCGCTCGATCTGCGCGGGAACAATAAAGTCGCAAAGCGCCGGCCGGTCCACGACGTTCACCAGGACGCCCGCCTCCCGCGCGTCGGCGGCAACGCGGGCATTGACCTCTTCATCGTCCGTCGCCGCAACCGCCAGCAGGCAACCCTCCAAGTGGCGCTTCCCGTACGTCTCCTCGGCGAGGTCGAAGCGCCCGTCGCTCCGGAACGCCGCAGCCAGTGCCGGCGCGACGACGCGGACGGACGCTCCCGCGCCCGCCAGTGCCCGGGCCTTTCGAAGCGCCACGTCCCCGCCTCCGACCACAAGCGCCCGTTGGCCGACCACGTTCAGGCAAACAGGATAGGCGAACCGCGCTTTGCTCATCGGCGCCCAGTATAACGCCGCCTCCGCCGGCCCACAACGTGCGAATCACACCGCCGTGTCTCCGGACCGAGCCAAAAGGTTCTCCAGAATTGCAGCAAGTCCCTGGAACCGCCGGCCAGCGGGGATTATGATACTCACAGCGTGCAAGGGGACGCTTTTCGAGCCGACCGCGCGAGCGGTCGAATGTTCTGTGCCGCGCTGAAGCGCAGGCAAATCGAAATCGCCCGCAACGGGGTTCATGCATGCGACAGGCGACGAAACAGTGGCTGTTTCTCCTCTTCCTGGTCCTGAGCCTCCTGGCGATGATCGCACTTGCGCTCCGGCAGATGGTGAAGGCCCGGCGCGAGGCGCCGCCGTCAAGCCCGGGACGGCAAGACGCTTCCGTGAGCGTGGCGCTCATCACACCAGCCAGCCAGCCGGAGCTTGAACCCGCCCCTTCCCGCCTGTAATGTAACCACCCGTTCAGGCTAGGCGCGAGGAATGTCCAGACAGGAGGTGTGTGGCTGTGGCGAAGAAAAGCACTAAGCGCAAAACGAAACGGTCGAAATCCGCCGGATTTAAAAGTGCCTCAACGGTCCGGTTCGCCTCGGCGGACGTCGAGCGCCTGGAGGCTGAGGCGAGCCTCCCGGCGAAATTCCTACGGACGCTTGACCGGCTGCCGATGAAGCGCGTCTGCCGGGACGCGACGGTCGCCGTCAAGATGCACATCGGCGGCCACCTGGGGTACACGACGATCCCGCCGCTGTTCGTCCGCCTGCTTGTCGAAAGAATCAAGGAGGCCGGCGCGAGCAAAGTTTTCGTCACCGACGGCTCGTCCTCCATCCATCAGGCGGCGGCCCGCGGTTACACGGAAGAGGTGCTGGGGGCGCCGCTCGTCGGGGCCGGTGGCGTCAACGACCGGTATTTCTACACGCACAAGGTCCGCTACAAGACGCTCCGCGAAATCGAGGTGTGCGGCAACATCGAGGACACCGAGGCGCTGGTCAACCTCAGTCACCTAAAGGGCCACGGCGACTGCGCCTACGGCGGGGCGTGCAAGAACCTGGCGATGGGGTGCGTCACGACCAACACGCGCGGCGCGCTGCACCACCTGGAAGGCGGCCTCGTCTGGGACCCGGAACTCTGTATCGCGTGCAAGAAATGCGTCGAGGCGTGCGAGCGCGGCGCCGCCCAATGGAAAAACGACCGGCTTGAGATCTTCTACCACAACTGCGTCTATTGCCGCCATTGCGTGATCGTCTGCCCAAAAGACGCCATCAAGATCAAAGGCGGCGGATTTGTCCCCTTTCAGCACGGCCTGGCCCTGGCCGCCAAGGAAGTCCTCCGCACCTTCGACCCCGAAAGAACCCTCCACATCAACTTTCTGACGAGCATCACGATGCTGTGCGACTGCTGGGGCTTTTCGATGCGACCGATGATTCCGGACGTGGGGATTTTGGCGTCGGAGAACATCGTTGCCGTCGAGAAGGCGAGCCTGGACCTGACGCGCGACGGGGAGCCGCTCCGGGGGAGCCTGCCGAAGGGGCGAAAACTCGTCGAAGGGCGGCACCTGTTCGAGCGCGTCCACGGGAAAGACCCGTATATTCAGATCGAGCGGCTGGAAGCGGTCGGCCTGGGCACGGCGGCGTACCATTTACGGAAGGTCAACTGAGGCTCGCACGGGTGGGTGCCGGTCCCGCTGGGAACCAACCAAAGCAAAAGGAGAAGCGGATGTTTCGTTTGTCCCGTCGGCCCACTTGTCTTGTGCGTATGTTCGCCGTGCTGCTAGCCGTCGGGACGTTGGTGGCGCCCGTCATCCTTCGAGCCCCACAGGCCGGTGCCGCCCAGAAACGGCTTCTCAACAAGGGCGACCGCGTCGCCATCGTCGGCGACTCGATCACCGAGCAGAAACAGTACTCCCGATTCATCGAGATGTACCTGACCGTCTGCGTGCCGGAACTGGACCTTCGGACCATCCAGTTAGGCTGTGACGATGAGACCGCCAGCGGGTTCCACCGTCGCATGAATCGGGACCTCATCCCGTTCAGACCCGACGTGGTGACCACCTGCTACGGCATGAACGACGGCAGGTACCAGGCCTACAACGAGGACATCGGCAAGAGTTACCGCGAGCCGATGCAGGCCATCGTCGCGGACCTCAAAAAGGCGGGCGTAACCGTCGTCGTGGGGTCGCCGGGTTGCGTGGACATCGACTACTGGCCCAGACCGTCCGACGTGTACAACCAGACCCTCGCTCACCTTCGCGACATCGCGCGCGACGTGGCCGCCGCCGAGGGCATGCCCTTCGCCAACATCCACGATGAGATGATGGCAGTCATGAAGAAGGCCAAGGCCGCCTACGGCAGGGGCTACCACGTCTGCGGCGTCGACGGGCTCCACCCGTCCGCCAACGGGCAGTTGATCATGGCCTACGTCTTTCTGAAAGCCATGGGCCTTGACGGCAACATCGGCACCATCACCATCGACATGGCCGGAAAGGCAACCGCCACCGACGGCCACACGGTCCTGTCGTGTAGCGGCGGCAATGTGGAACTCGAGAGCGTTCGTTACCCGTTCTGCCTGTTCGGCGACGAGAAGTCGCCCAACTCGCAACGGAGCATCCTCCCGTTTCTCCCGTTCAACAACGACCTCAACCGCCTGATGCTCGTCGTCACAGGCCTCAAGAGCGCCAGGGCCAAAGTCACCTGGGGCAAGGCGTCGAAGACCTTCACGCGAGCACAACTCGAGGAAGGAATCAACCTGTCCGATGAGTTCTTTGACAATCCGTTCTCGGACACCTTCCGGAAGGTGGATGGACTGGTCGCCCAGAAACAGAACTACGAGACCTGGCTCATCAGGGAATCCAACCTCGCGGCCGTCACGGTCCTGAAGGCCGAACTCCTGGCCAGGTACCACGCAGTCGCCAAGGCCATCCGCAAGGCGTTCGTGCCGGTCAGGCACAAGATCACGATCGAGACGGAGTAGGACGCCAGGAACCTCCGGGAGTCAGCGGGTCGGACGGAACAAGATTACTGCACCCCACGCGGTTCGGTCCGCGCGCCAAGTCCACTGCCGATGCCCCGCATTCCATCGGAACGGCCCCTGCTTCCTCGTGCTCTCGCCTCGCTTCGCTTGTGCCGCTCAGTGATCGCCGGGGTAATACGGCTCGATGTGCACCGTGACGTGGGAGACGCTGGAGACGTCGCGGCAGATGGCGCGGGTCACTTTGGTGGCGATTTCGTGGGCTTTACCGACCGGCATGCCGGGGTCCACCTCGACGTGGAGTTCGGCGTGGGTTTCGAGGCCGCTTCTGCGGCTGATTAGTTTCTCGGTCCCCAGAACGCCGTCCACCGTCAGGGCCGCGCGCCGGATGGCTTCAAGCGTCTGAGCATCGGCGGCTTCGTCCATGAGGGCCGAGCCCGTGCGGAAGAGCGCTTTTACGCCCACGCCGAGAATAATCAGCACGATCATCAGGGCGGCGATGGGGTCGAGGATCCGCCACTCGTGGCCGAGCACCAGGGCCGCCGAGATGCCGGCCATGGCGCAGGCGCTCGAGAACGCGTCGCTGCGATGGTGCCAGGCGTCGGCCAACAGGCTCTCGGACCTGAGCCGTCGCCCCAGCCGGGACTTGTACTGGTACATCCCTTCCTTGATCAGGATGCTGGCCAGCACAAACCACAGGGCGAACGTCTTGGGGAAGTCTTCGGGCGGCGGGTTGAGGATCTTGGCAATCGCCCGATAACCGAGCACGATGGCGAGGAGGACAAGCATGACGGCCACGGTTCGGCCGGCCATAAACTCCGCTTTGCCGTGACCGAAGGGGTGCTTCTCATCGGCAGGCCGGCGAGCCCGCCTCAGGCCCCAGAGGACGACAATGCTCGAAATGCTGTCGCTCAGGCTGTGGGCTGCATCCGCCACCAGCGCACTGCTCGTGCCGAGGATGCCGCCAACGAGTTTCGCCGCGCCGAGGAAGACGTTGCCGACAATGCCGACCCACGCGCCCAAGGCGGCTTGGCGGTAGGCCGCCGCTTGTGGTGTCGCTACATCAGGTTCCATGCCGACATTCTAACGCGGGGCGGATAGGAGACTACCTAAAAACCTCCTCGCGAAAAATGGGGGTCAGACCCCATTTGTTGGCGGTGAAGGAGGGCCCAGTAGGCGCCGTCGTGGTCGGGGCTCGGCAAGATCAGTTCTCGGCGGCGCAGGACCCAATCCGCGCGCTCTCCGAGAAAGCCCCGGATCACATCGTCGTTTTCCTCGGACTCGAGGCTGCAGGTGGAATAGATGAGCCGACCGCCGGGACGAACCTGTTCGGCGGCGCGGGCGAGCAGTTCCGACTGCCGCCGGGGGAGTTCCTCCAGGTCCGCCGGCCGAAGCCGCCACCTCGCCTCGACCCGCCGCGCCAGCACACCCGTATTCGAGCACGGCACATCCACGATGGCGGCATCGAAGCCGTCTTTAGGCGTCACTTCATCAAGTCGGCCGGACAGGCAGACCGCCACACTCTTAAGGCAGCGCTGTGTCACAACGTCGCGGAGTGGCCGGAGTTTCTCTTCGCTGCGGTCGCAGGCGATTACGCAGCCCTGGTCGCCCATCGCCTCGGCCATCTGCGTCGTCTTCGTGCCAGGCGAGGCGCACAAATCAAGCACTGCCTCGCCCGCGGCCGGCGCGAGCGCCTCGACGGCAGCCATCGCCGACGGGTCCTGGACGGTCAGTACCCCCTCTCGGACGAGGGCTCCCAGGCGGGCCGCCGGCAGGTCAGAGACATCGAGGCTGCCCGCGCGTGGGCCAGGGTGGACGCTGGGCGCCTCGGCCTGAAGCGCCCGCAGCAATTCCTCAGCATCGTGCCGCATCGGGTTGACGCGTGCAAAGGTGCGCGGGCGGCGGTTGTTCCAGCGGCAGACGGTTTCCGCCTCGTCCACAAACGCCTTGAGCCATCGCGCCACGAGCCAGTCGGGATAGGAGTAGGCCGCGCCGAGAAAAGCCGGTCGGCCGTCGGCCGGATCGGGAAGAACCGCCGCCTTGAGCCGCACGATGCCGCCGTCGGGATGAGGGACGGCATTGCGGGCGGGACGGCCTGCGGGGTCGCGGTGGTCCACGAGGCGTTCCAGGCTTCGGAGCATCGCGTTGACGAATGCGGCGGTGCGGTCGGCGCGGCGACCGCGCACGGTCGCCCGAGCGGCCTCGACGGCCTCGTTCACCGCCGCATAGGCGGGAACCCGATCCAAAAAAGTGAGTTGAAAGGCGCCGAGTTCGAGAATGGCGAGGAGCACCGGCTGGATGGCTGAAGCGCGCTTGCGCCTGCCGCGGAGGTGACTCAGAATCAGCCGCAACGTCCGACGGTGCCGCACCACACCGGTCGCCAACTGGGTCGCCAGGGCGCGGTCACGCTCCGGCAGGCCCGTTTCGTCGAAAACCGAGTGGAGCGCATCGCGGAGAAACCCCTTGCCTCGCTCGGCGCGGCACAAGGCTTCGAGCGCGGCGGCGCGGGCGGAGGAACCGAAGCCGCTCACCTCAGAAACCACCGGACGGCCTCCTCGACGCGGTCGAACTCGACCGTTGTATCCTTGCAGGGCCCGCAAGGCCACTGGATGGTCTGGGCGAGGACGGCTTTGGGCAGGGAAGCGAAAAGCCCCGCGCGAAGTTCCTTGTCACAAGCGACAGCAACGATGGCCTTGACGGAGGGGTGGGCGGCGCGGCGTGCGGCCTCTCGGCCGCCGGTTGCCACGCATACCCGGACGCCGCACTTTTCGCCCAGTTCAACAAACTGCCTCACCACACACTTGCCGCATCGCCGACAATTCGCCGGGTCCTCGACGACCTTCTGGTCGCAGGTGGACCGCTGGAGGCATCGCGAAAATAGGACGAGCATCCCCTCGGGCCTGCAGCGTGTCCGCCGAAGGCGAACGGCCCAGTTATTCAGCGCAATGAGGGTGCGATTGATCACAAGACGCCGTGCTATCCAGCCCCCACCAGTTGCGCGCCCGCCCGCAGCGCGTAACCGTTCAGGAAATCCGCTGCGCTCATCTTGCATTTTCCGGCCGGCGTCAGTTCGAGGATGCGTACCGCCCCCGTAGCGGCGGCCACGTCAATCCCGCCCGCCTGGGCGGCCAGGATGGTTCCGGGTTTGGCCTCGCCGGCGCGTGTCTCCGTCCGGCTCACCCGATTGATGACCAGGCGCAGCGGTCCCTTGGGGGACCGTCGCCGCCAATGGGTATAGGCCCCCGGCCACAGTGTTGTGCCGCGGATTTGATTGTAAACGTCGGCGGCCGGGCGGTCCCAGTCAATCCGGCCGTCGGTTTTCTTCAGCCGCGGGGCGAAAGTGGCCTGGGTTTCATTCTGGTGGCGCAGATGGATTTCGTCGAGCACTAATTCCCGCACGACTTCCGTAACCAGCCTCGCCCCCAGCCTCGCCAGGCGATCGTGCAGTTCCCCGGCCGTCTCGTTCGGGCTGATCTGGGTGGCGTGCTGGCCGAGGATGTCGCCGGCGTCCATGCGGTCGGTCATCCGAATGACGGTCAGGCCGGTCTCGGCCTCGCCGTTGATAATAGCCCAGTTGACGGGGGCGGCGCCGCGGTATTTCGGCAGGAGGGAGGCGTGGAGGTTGACGGCCCCGTAGCGGGGGCGTTTCAGGATTGTGTTTCCGATCTTCTGACCGAACGCAATCACCAGAAGCAGGTCGGGCCGTGCGTCGCGGATGCGGCGGACGGCGGGGCGGGAATTAATGTCTTCGGGCTGAAAGAACCGAATGCCCCGATCGCGCGCGAATCGCTTGACAGGCCCGACTCGGACGGCCCGGCCCCGCCCGGCCGGGCGGTCGGGTTGGGTGGCCGCCAGAACGATTTCCTGGCCGCCCTCGACCAGGGCGCCGAGCGTGGGCAGTCCGAAGGTTCCCGATCCTGCAAAGACGATTCGCATGGGCCTTCCCGATGCTAGCCCGCCGAACGGGTTTCCGCCTGAGCGAGTCGCCGCTCGTACCGAAGGGTAAGTTCACGAAGCCTTCTGCGATTGGCCATCCGCTGAACCTGCGACATGCGGTCCACGAGCAGCCGGCCGTCCAGGTGGTCCACTTCGTGCTCGATGGCGCGTGCCAGAAGGCCTTCGGCTTCCATCTCGTGCGCCTCCCCCGCCACGTCTTGGTAGCGGACCACGACCCGGGCATGGCGATTGACCTTGACGTAAATGCCCGGGAAACTGAGACACCCTTCGTCGGCCCTCTCGGAGCCTTCCGAATGGACAATCTCGGGGTTGATGAGAACGGCCTCGCGGCCGGGCCCGCCGTCCGGCGAGACGACAACCAGCCGCCTCAGCACACCGACCTGGGGCGCCGCGAGGCCGAGCCCGTGATTTTCGAGCATCAGGCGGGTCATCTCCACGGCCAGACGGGCGAGGTCCTCGTCGAACGCCTCAACGCGCACCGAGCGTTCGCGGAGCACCGGACCGGGATACAAGCGGATTCTCATCACAGGCCTCCCGGGCACCGCCGCCGATGCGCGGCGCCACGTCACAATCTCTTATTATAAGGCTTGCCGACGCCCTCTACAAGGCCGCTTTTGGGTTGACACACCGGTCTGAAAGCATACACTGGAACATTCCTGCAAGGAGATGCTCGCGCCGGGCCGCAAAGGCGGCGAGAGAGCACCAAAAGGAGACGCGCAAGGTGGCGGAGCCGGAGAAAGGCGGCAGAGAGCCCGAGGAAAAGGCGCCGGAGACGGACGCCTCCGCCCAGGGTGCGGCCCCGGAAGAGGCAGAAGCGGTCGAACTTGCCCCCGAGGTGCGTAAAATGGCGGAGGGATGCTTCGACCGCGCCGAGCAGACGACGAATCGCGGCAACTACGATTACGCGATCGCCCTGTACCTGGAAGGGCTCCGATACAATCCGCTGGATATTGAACGTGGCCATCGCGGCCTGAGGGAGGCGGCCCTGCGCCGCCGAAGCGCCGGCAAGGGGGCCGGGCTCGGCCGCGTCTTCAGCCAGTGGAAGGCCGCCTTCTCCCAGATGCTCGGACGCAACAAGGACGCGATGCTCTCACTGGAAGCGGCGCTCGCCCGCGACCCGCAGAACATCCTGCTCCTGACACAAATGATGCAGGTGGCGCGGCGTCAGAATTACACGGATATGGCAATCTGGTTCGGTGAACTGGCCGCCGAAGAAACCCTTCACACCAAAAAACCGCAGAAGCAGATCTTCACCACCCTGGCCGACCTGTATGAGAGCCACAAGCGCTACCAGGACGCCGTCAACACCCTCAATCAGGCCATCAGAATCGACCCGTCGGACCGGATGCTCGACAAACGCGCCCGGGACCTGGCGGCAGCGGCCAGCATCGAGGAAGGAAAACTCGAATCCGTCTCGGATTTCCACGAGATGATCCGCGACCGGCGCACCGCCACCGCCAGCGCGACCCAACAGGTGGTCCGCACCAAAGAGCAACTCGACGCCCAGTACGAGGAACTCAAGGCCGCGCTCGACGCCGACGCCGAGAACCCCGTCAAGATGCAGGCGCTGGCCGATTGCCAGGCTCATCGCGGCAACATCGACGACGCCATGTCGCTGCTGAAGAGGGCCCTGGCCATCTCGGGCGAGTATCGCTACAAAGCCCGAATGGACGAGATCCACATGGCCCAGCACCGGCAAAGGGTACGCGACCTGGACAGCCGGATCGAAGCCGAGCCGGACCGGGCCGACCTGAAGGCCGAGCACAAAAAAATCGCGGGTGAACGCGATGCGTTCGAACTGGAGATTTACACGGAGCGGCAGAAGCAGTACCCGACGGACCTGGGTATCCGTTTCGAGTTGGGCTTGCGTCAGTATCGCACCGGCCGCCACGACGAGGCCATCGTGTCGTTCCAGCAGGCCCTTCGCGACCCCAAGCGGGCCGTCCAGGCCCTGAACATGCTGGGCAAGTGTTTCTTCGCCAAGGAACTTTACTCCGAAGCGCAGAACCAGTTTCACACCGCCCTTCAGAGATACGAACTGTCGGGCGACGCGCTGGCCAAGGAACTGCAATACAATCTGGGCTTGACCCTGGAGAAGCAGGGAAAACTGGCCGAAGCCACCGAATCCTACAGCCGCATCGTCCAGGAGGACTATCAATACCTCGACGCTGCCGAGCGCCTCGGGTCGCTTCGCCGTAAAGTGGAGGCCGACGAGGCCCAGCAGTAGTCGCAACAACCAGGAAGGAGACGCACCCCGATGGCGCACTCGCTATCCGCCAAAAAACGCGCGCGACAGAACACCTGTCTCCGCACGCGAAACCGTACGATCAAGAGCCGCATTCAGACCGCGCGGCGATCGTTTCTCGAGTCGGTCGAAGCCCGCAATCTGGAAGCGGCGCGCGCGGCGCTGCGCCGGTGCGAAAAACTCTTGCACCGCGCGGCCGACAACGGCCCGCTCCATCGGAATACGGTGGGCCGCGTAATCAGCCGCCTCCGCCGCCGCCTCGCCGACCTCGAACGCGCCGCGGGTTGACCATCGGAACACGAAGGCCGGCGCGAAGCCATGCGGCCCCGCCGACCTTCTGATTTCTCGCGCGAAACGTTTCGGCCTCAAACGCCAGAGGAGACGCGAAAGGAAGCAGCGGTGCTCTGCGTCAGTCTCATGCCGGAGACGACGGACCGGGCCCGTGAAGGGCTCATCCGGGCGGCGCGAGCGGCCGAGCCTTCGGGACGGGCCGGCCGGGTTCTGGCGGAAATCCGCCTCGACGCCATGTGCGAGTTCGACCTCGCGCGCCTTCTGGCCGACTCGCCATGCCCCGTCATCGTCACTTACCGGCCGCGGCGCGAAGGCGGCTTATACGATGGGCCCGAAGGAAAACGCCTGGAAACCCTTCGCCAGGCCGCGCGGCTCGGCGCCCGCTACATCGACGTCGAGCACGACGCGCTCCGGTCGCTCGGCGACGTGCCCCCCGACCGCCTCATCGTCTCCTACCACAACTTCGAGCGCACCCCCGAGGACCTGGCGGTGATTCACGCCCGGCTCGCCAAAATGGGCGCCGCCGTCGTCAAGGTGGCCGTGACGGCCAACCATATTCTGGACACCGTCCCCGTGCTGCGGCTCTTGAAGGAGGCGACGGTCCCGACGATTGCCCTCTCGATGGGCGAGCGAGGAATCCTCACCCGAATCCTCGCACCGAAGTTCGGAGGGTTCCTGACCTACGCAGCGGACAACGGCGGACGAGAGGCCGGCCCAGGCCAGGTGACCGTCGGCGAGATGTGCAACCTGTATCGCGTCGGCCGCATCGGGCCGGGCACGCAAGTTTACGGGGTCATCGCGGACCCGGTGGGCCACAGCCTGAGCCCGCGCATCCACAACGCCGCGTTTGCCGAGACGGACCTCGACGCCGTTTACCTGCCCCTGTGGGTGGAAGGGGACGCCGCCAAGTTCGTCTCAGGCGTCCGCGAGTTCGACTTCGACGGCTACAGCGTCACGATTCCCCACAAGCAGAGCGTCATGCGGGCGATGGACGAGATTAATCCCCTTGCTTGCCGCATCGGGGCCATGAACACGGTGCAGCGGCGGACCGACGGCTCGCTCTTCGGAACCAACACTGATATCACCGCGGGCATCGCCGCCATCGAAGCGGTCGTCGGCAAAGGCTGGCTCAAGGGCAAGCGCGCCCTCATGATCGGCGCAGGCGGCGTGGGACGGGCCATGGCATTCGGCCTCGCCGACGCCGGCGCCGAGGTCACCATCACCGACATCGACCCGAAGCGCGCCGAGAGCCTTGCGCGGGACGCGGGGGCCTCAACCTGCCCGATCGACGCCACCCAGGACCAGCCGTGCGACATCCTTCTTAATTGCACGCCCGTCGGCATGCACCCCAACACAGACGCCTCGCCGGTTCCAAAGAAAATGCTGCGGGAAGAGTTGGTGGTGTACGACGCCGTTTATAATCCGGCCGAGACGCGGCTCCTTCGGGAAGCGCGCGCGGCCGGCTGCCGCACCGTCGCAGGAATCAACCACTTCATCCGCCAGGCCGTCGAACAATTCGAGTTGTGGACGGGGCAATCCGCGCCGGTGCAGATGATGCGCGAAACCGTCCTCTCCGCCCTTGCCACGGCGTAGTCCCGCCTCTTGGGACGGAGCCGGGCCCGCCGAAACCATGCGCCAAGTCGTGACCGGAGCGCTCAACGCATAGCCTTGTTCACCCCGAGCATGGTCGAAGGGCCGGTTTCCGGGCTCCGGGTTCACACGATTCCCTCAAACGGAAATGAGGTCAAGCGTCCGCCTGGCGAACGCCCGGAGGGTACTGTCGTCGATAGGGGCCTTCTCTGCCTGCCCGGGGTTAGTGTCGTGGTGATATTCCTTCGAGAAAGTGTTAATGTCCTCAAGTTCCTGGAGATGCTCTTTCCAGCCAGCTAGTTTGTCGCCAGGGCGCGCGCCCCGGATTTTCTTGATGAAATCGCCCAGCCACTCATTTGCTTTGAACTTAGGGGGGAAACGCATGCGCAGGTTCGCCTCGAGGAGTGGCCGTATGCGCCGGGCAGTGCTACGGAGATCGTCCTGTGTTCCCTCCTCCAAGTATTTAGAAAGGGCGAAGTAGTTCTGGAAGTAATGGCTTTGCGTTGCTTGCTCGATATCCCACAGTCCGAGGTTGCTGTTGTTGACTCCCTCCCTGAATATCCAAAGTGTCTTCGTCCGCGATTTATCCGACTCCCCCCAAAACTGTTGGAGAAAATATGGGTCGTGGGACATTACCACTACTTGGTTGACGCGCGAAAGAACGCGTAGAACTTCGCACCTCGTCTGGGCTTTTCGCTGACGGTCCAGGCTGCATATCGGGTCGTCGAAAACCACAATCTTACCGGCCGCGTCCGGCTCTTTTTCGAGCCGCGCGAGGAAGAAAGCGAAGGCCAACGTGCCCTTGTCTCCGGCGCTCAGCGTGTTTCTGAAAGACGGCGTTCCATCCCAGCTGTTGGGGTCGCCCAGCTCGATGGACTCGCCGTTGATTTTGAGGCAGTAATTTGAACTGGCGCGGCCCCCAGCATAACTGCCCTGCATCTTGCAAATGCGGAAATCTGCGCCGAAGCGATCCAGTAGCGCGTTGATCTCTCCCTCGTAGCCCGGAAGCATCTTCTGAGTGAGTGCGCGAAGTTCTTCTTCCTTCCGCTGTTTCTCGGTCTGAAGCGACTTCCAGTCGGCCATGACGCGGCGATAATTAGTGCAGAGAGTATCAAGATGTGGGTTATACCGGACCTTGATGTTTTCAAGGCGCGCAAGGCGATTCTTCTCTTCCGCGAGGTTGCCTGACGCAGTCCGCTGCTTTTCGGCTTCGATGAGTCCGTTTACCTTCCGAACGTGCCCGTTGTAGTCCCCAATCAGACCGCATACCCGCCAATATTCGGCCTTGGCGTTTGTGAAAGCCTCGGCCACCTCGACCACTTCCAAAGGAGTCTGTGCCTTTTGGGAAAGGTGTGCGCGAACCTGTGGTCCTAATTCGTCGCACGCGTCTTGAATCCCTTCGAAATCAAGCGTCGGGAAGTAGGATGCTATCTTTAGACCGCCCCAAAAACGTGCCAACTCCTTGTTGTTTTGAACGGTTTTCCCAATTTTCCGTAGGGCGAACTCAGAAAGCTGTTCTGAAAGGGTTTTCTGCGCTCTTTTAATCTCCTCTTTGAAATCCTGATATGACTCCCTGAAGTAATCGCGATAGGCAGAGACTAGCTCGTTCCCTTTGACGGATTGCCCACAGAACGGGCATGCCTCGTCCTTGACGTAGTGCAGCCCTTTGCTCAGCCATGCCTCCCCATCTCGATCCATACATTGCTGCACCTGCTGCTTCACTCGTTCTTCGGCGTCTCTCGCTACGTCCTCAAGCGTCTTGCGTAGAAGTTTCTCGGTAGGGCCGGTAGGATCTTCCGGAGCAGGGAGTTCAGAAAGTGCGGGTTTTGAGCTTATTTCGCTGGCTTTTTCCAGACGCGCCACTTTCTGTTTTTGCGCGGCTATCTTGCGCTCGATTTGGTTATCAGGAGAGAGGCCGATGAACGTGTCGGCCCTCATGTCGCCAAGAATTCTGTCCTTAATCTGCTCCTCCAAGCGTCGGCCTTCTTTCCTCTTTTCTCGGCTTTCTCGGTCGATCGCCTCGATTCTCCGGGCAATCTGCACGCCCCTTTCGCCAATGGCGAAGGTGCACAGGTTCTTCTTGTGCTCGTGATGGACATGGCGTCCAGAATAGACATTGTTCTCAATGAAATCAGAATCAAATATGGCTAGCTGGGGCAGCGTCGCGCTCCAGGTTCCATTTTTATAGGTCGCATTGCCAAACCCCAACCGGATGTACGCTTCGGGCGGCCCTGCCTGGCCGAGCGTACGGCGTTCCTCAATGTACTTGCTTTCGCCCGTCTTCAGGGAGCGCAGGATAGCCGAAAGGGTTGTCTTACCCCTACCATTTTCGGAGTAGACAAGGGTCAGCTTCCGGAGTTCCACATCCCCTGCCGGGGTACAGTCGGCAAGCCGCCCAATGTTCTTCACCTTGATGATCTTCTTTATCATCATCCACCTCCTCTTCTCCCGCTCAGGGCGCGTAGGCGAGCGGGTAAAGGACCTTCGGCAGATGGCTCCGCTCCTAGGGACATCCGTATCGCATTATATAGGTAAGGATACAGGGGACCGGCGTTGAATTCAAGTGAAATAAGCGTGAGCTGCCACGTTGGGTGAGATACAGCCTGACGCGTGGTCCGCTTCCGAACCCACCGGCCGAGTCGCTGCCGTTACCCAATCCGCGCCGTTCTCTACGGTCTCGGCGGTCTTCGCGGTTACAGACTACCGATCCTCGCGGTCCCAGTCGCAAGGGATTTCGTCCGTGCGGGCGGGGAGGTGATATTCGCCCGGCCCCATCACGATAGCGGCGCGCCGGGACGACGCCGGGTTGCCGTCCGCCCTTAAATCCGCAATCCGACTTCTCCATGTTCCTTCGTAGGAGCCCTTCGGGCCGCAATCACTCTCTCCCCCTGCCCGGCGAATTCGGTTGACACGGCCTTCGGCCAGAGTAGCATCAACCTCACGAACACGGAAATGTTTATTGCAACTTGACAGGCGGCCGATATGGTGTATAATAACAAAGGATTACCACCCCGTCGGCTCTCAGAGCAGGCGGGTCTATGACCTCCCGAGGGCTGCTCCGCAGCCCTCGGTTGTTTCATGGAATCCAAAATGGACCGAGTAAGCATCTTCATCGACGGCAGCAACCTGTATCACGGCCTCAAGGGCGAGTCCGGGCGATCCGACCTGGATTTCAACCGCTTCATCGAGCGGCTGGTCGATGGTCGCCGCCTGATTCGGACCTACTACTACAACGCACCTGTCCCAGCCAGCCAGAATCCTGAACAGGCCCGCAACCAGCAAAGGTTCTTCGACGGTCTTCGCCGGATACCCTACCTGGCCATCCGACTTGGACGCCTGGAGCCGCGCGACAAAACCTTTGTCGAGAAGGGCATTGATATTGCAATCGCCGTCGATATGCTTTCGATGGCATTCCACGACGCCTATGACACAGCCGTCCTGGTGTCCAGCGACGGCGATTTCGTCAAGGTTATCGAGGCCGTCCGCGATCTCGGCAAGCATGTCGAGGTTGCCTGTTCCCGCAAGGCATACCATGTCAAACAGGCGGCCGACAAGGTCATTGAACTGAACCAAGCCTTCCTTGCCCCGCTCTGGATGAAGCGATAGCGCCGCTGCAGCCTTGCCTTGTGGATTTCGGGGGACTCCATTCTGCTTTCGGTTTTCCGAGTTCCGCCGACACCCAAACCGCGCGCGTCAAGGGCATCCCGGTTCCGCATTCCGCAATTTGACCCGCCGAAGGAGGGCAGCAATCGAAAGGTTCCGCAATCCGAAATCTCCCTGTTCCTTCATAGGAGCCTTTCGGGCCGCATTTGGACTACCTCTCCACTTCCACAAACACCCGCCGCACCCACTCCGGCGTCTGGCGGTTGAACGTCTCGACATATTTTCGCCGACTGAAGTAATAAACCGCCGTCATACCCTGCGCTAGCGCGCTCACCAGAATCACCAGCGAATAGAACCCGTACACCGCGGACGGCGCCCACCGCTCAATCATCCGGTCAATGTCCGCCGCTATCCCCGGCATCGCGGCCAACTGCGACCGCACCTCCGGCGAAATGGCTGCCGACTTCACCTCCTCCAGCGAAAACGAGGCCATCTGGAACAGGCAGTAAAACGTAATCACCCCCACGAGTGCCACCTGGTTCCAGCCCAGGTACGACGCCGCCCCCGCCTCCGCCCGCCGCATCTTCCTGTACCCCTTCCATTCCCGCACCCCGACCACCAGGATGCCCGCCACGACCACCAGGCCGCTGAAACTCGGACTCACCACGACGAAGGGCAGGGCCAGCAGGCCGATTACGAGCGTCACGATGGCCGAACTCCGCGCCGTCCCCGCCGCACGCTTCACCTTGCGCCGCCGCACCGCCGCCTCCCGCACGAGCCCCCACTCCCGCTCGCCGATCGGCGACGCCTCCGACACGTCCCCGCCTGTTCCGTTTTTCACGTTCGCTGCCTCCGTTTCGTCATTCGGATTTCGGAATTGATTCGTCATCCCTCCTGCCACGGCGAAGTCAAAGACGAAGCCGGGTCGCCACTTCGGATTTCGTCATTTGCCCAGTTCCCCCCGCCTACACTTACGTTCGTGGGAAGGAAGTTATCCACATAAAGGTATGCACATGGCACGGATGCCAAAAGCCCGAAATTTCCCGAAATACGGGGGCAAAAACGATCAAAAACGCGAAAAAACTTGAAAAAAGCGCCACATTTTGCCTTGCCTAGTTTAACATTCCGGGACCCTCGGGTGCCTGAATCGGCCCTGGCGCTAGCGCCAAGGTCGATTCGTCCAAGAAAATCGCTCAAAACCTGCTCAAAACACCCCTCAAATTCGCCCCGCAAAAAGTTATCCACACGCGCCGGGTGCGCATAAGTCGGCGCTCCGATGTGATAACCGACCGCAAAGCGGTCGGCTCGGGAAGCGGCGGCCTCACCGGTCCTTGCGGTCCCAGTTGTAGGGAATCTCGGCCGTGTGGGCGGGGAGGCGGTATTCGTCCGGCTCGTCGTGGTTATAGGCTTGAGTTGGGGTGTTCACAATCATCGCCTCGCCGCTCGAGATGCACTTGAAGCCGTGATAGACGCCGGGCGGAATCCGGAGGCGCACCGGGTTCCACGCGCCCAGGAAAAACTCGTTCACCTCGCCGTGGGTCGGGCTCGACTCGCGGGCGTCATACAGGGCGACCTTCATCATTCCCTGGACGCAGCAGAAGTTGTCCGTCTGTTTCTTGTGATAGTGCCACGCCTTGACGACGCCCGGATAGGCGGTCGTGATATACACCTGCCCGAACTTTTCGAAGTCGGGCTCGTCGGAGCGGAAGATTTCCATCACGCGGCCGCGCTCGTCCGGAATGGGCTCGAGCGGCGTCACTTTCACACCGTCAATCATCACGAGTCTCCTCGGCTGAACCCAATCTTCACTTGCCCGGCTTGGCGGGCAAGGCTACCACCTTAACGTCCACTTCGCCACTCTCCGGGTCCTTGACGTAACGGGTTTCGAAAACCAGCCCCCCGTGGTGGCTGCACCGGAGAATCGGCGTCCCACCGTCCGGATTCGACACCAACTCGTAACTGGTTTCGGCGTCCGGGCGCTCGTCTCCGGGGCACTTGAACAGGGAGGCCAGTTGCTCGGTGTCGTCGCCGGCGATCCTCAGCCCGTCGCTTGTCGTCATCGACCACATCCCCAACTTGCCGTCGAGGACGGCCCGGCGGAACGTCACAATGTCGGTAATCAGTTCCTTTTTGTCCCGGGCCCAGTAGAGGAGCCGGCCGAGCATTTCAAGATGCAGGCGGCATTCCAGATCGCTGGAGGGCTCCAGGTCCCGGACGTATTCGCGCCAATGCTTCTCGAAGCCGTCGTAATCGGTGCCGAAGACGCGCTCCCAGGCACGCCACGGCTCGCGCCCGCGGGCGAGGTAGTAAATGAACTGGAAAAACGCACCCTGGTACTTTTTGCCCCCGCCGTAGGCCAGGAAATGGACCATCGCCCAGGCCTGGTCGTACTGGAGACCGGCATGCGTGGCGCCCGAGTGGACGGCGCCAACCCACTCCGTGTTCGACATCCTGAGCATCCGGTCCAGGAGAATGGTCTCTCCTTGCTCGATTGCCCGCTTCAGGCGTGCGAGTTTACCAGGGATCACCGCGCCGACCTCCAGCCGGTCGCCCCTGATCTGACCATGCTCGTAAAACTGCGCTAGCCCCTCGTTCAGCCAGACGGGGCACTCCTTGCCGATGAAATGGCGGACGAATTGGTGGGTCCCCTCGTGGCGTAGGAGTTGAAGAATTCGGTCCAGGCGATCCGCCGGCCCCCAACACGCCAGCACGTCCTTGTAGGGTATGAAAATGCCGGCTGTGTTTTCGACGTCACTGCCGAGTTCGCGGCGGTAGCGCTCGTAGGTCTCGAAGACCAGAACATTGAGCCGGTCGGTCATCTTGCCGCGGCTTTTAATCTTGCCCATCCGGCGATAGAGTTCGGCGTAGAGCGCTTCCTGGTGGCGGGCGATTGTTTGTCCGATCTCGGGGCCGAGGTCCGTCTGGATCGAATAATGCGGGGTTTCAATAAGAAGATCTTTGCCCTGCCGGCGCATCGGCCATCCGCGCGCCGCGCCCGCCGCTTCCGCCGCCAAGAGAACCGGCAAAATCGCCGCCACCAGCCACCGCAATTTGCTGAGTGCCCTCATACCCGTCTCCTCGAACTACCCCATGATACGCGCCGCCGCAGACCCGTTCAACCGGCCACGTCGCAGGCGTCCCACTCGTCCCCCGACTTCGGCTTCAAGCCATCGGTCAGGAAAGCAGAAGTTCGCTCATCGAAATCGGCCCGGCGCGTGAGCGGCGGCTTGTAGGCCTCGAGTTCATCAAGCGGCATGTCAACAAGCAGCACGATGCACCTGCTTTCCGCAACGGGCAGACACCTCAATAATAGGGGTCCCGCTGGCGGTTCACAAGCAAGAGTTTTCCTGAAGCCGCAACCGGGTGCAGCACAAAAAAGTTGCGCGATTGGAAAGGGTGTGCTATTTCCTGGTCTGGGCCGAGTAAGAAGATAGCCCACGTGGAAGGCGAAGCGAAAAGTCTGGTGCGAGAGATGATGGCGTCGATCGAGACCTGGGTCAATGAGATTGTGGCCGAGGCGGAGACGGTGACGGTCGCCGCGGCGGCCAGCGGCGGATTCCGTGATACGGCCGGGCCTTTCGTGTTGATGCGGCGGCAAGTCAAGGCCCTTTGGCAAGGGTCTTGACGCCTGTAACCACCGATGATACTGTTCAGCGACAAGACGCTGATCGGCCGGGGATTCGCGCCCTGGCCGGGCCTTCCACTTCACATGGGTAAAGGTGTCTTCATTCTGGGAAAATGCGGATGAAGTAGACCCATTCCTGCGGAGGCACTGATGGGGCTTCGCGACCTGTTTTCCGAAATTGCTGGCAGGGCAGATGACGCCATGTCTGGCAGAAACAGATTGCACAGGAGGTCCCTCAATTTCTTGAACGACCAGAATAACCTGCAAACCGCCGAGGTCGTGGTGCCTACGAGCGGTCTTGAATTCGATCTCGTGAAGTTCGCGATTGGCGCGGAACTTGACCGGGTGTTTGCTCGCGTTCCTTCAGTAGAGCCGCAATACGGATGGGAGGCACATTACGGGGCCAGCCACACATGGGCTTCAAGTTGGTTCATGGATGCAACGTGGTCGGCGCACCATGCTATAGGATATGCAATGTATCCCTCGGTAAACGGAGAGTGGTGGCATCCGAACAGCCCGCTCATGAAGATGTACTCCACAACAACTGGGTGGCATCCTTTCTTTTTCCTTTACTTCATTGCTAAGCCCATGCCCCCGCACACTGTTCGGGCATTTGAACACATGCTTGTGGTGGCGGCGGCCCTGGATATGCATCGGGGCGGTCCTGAGGTAGTTTGGATAGCCCACCCAGAGATCCTGCTGGGTGCAGGGGGCCTGGCACTTAAGGCTCTAACTTCCCTGCGTGAACATAAAGACGAAGGGCGAGGTGACAGGTTCTTCTATTATGATGGGTCTGACAGGGATCCGTTTGCCAGGTGGCCACACCGCGTGCTTGTGGAGCCGCCACCTAATGGCGCCTAATAAGCAGCGCGGCCGGCCCATCGCGGTAGCGTGGCGGGCGGTGTTGGGCGAGAACGGGAGATCATCCGGGAAATCCCGGCTTAGGAGTTAATTCCATGACAAGACGGCTTCGTGTCAAGGAAGAGATCTACCCGCACGAGTTCCTGTGGCGGTCTTTATTGCGCCTTCTGAAGGAGGCCAGGGCCGAAAAGGAGACGTCGTATCACTTTCTCATCCCATCTCTCTTGATGGGCTATCTGGCCTTTGAAGGCTACGTCGACTTCTGTGGCATTGTGCTTCTTCCGGAGTTGTGGAAAAAAGAGAAGGAGTGCTTTAAAGGTAAGGGGGTCGAGGGGAAACTCGAAGCGCTTGTGAAAGAGCTGCACGACTTCTCATGGAAGAAGGATCGGCGTCCGTATCAAACGATAAAGAGTCTGAAGACCTTTCGTGACAGCGTCGTACACGCGAAGCCCGTGGCCCGGCGGTATGTTGTAGAGGAGCAGGAGGGGGGGTAGCCCGTTTGAATTCAAGACTTCCTGGGATGAACACATGTCTGTTGGTGCTGTAGAGAAGGCCAGGGACGACATAAAGTCATTCTGTCAGTCTTTGCTCGATGGGTTGCGCAAGGTGTCAGATGACCCACACCTAGTATTCGACGCTTTTGAGGGGCCCCTTGCCAATGCCGAAGGTTCGAGCATCGACTAACAACCGGGCCTATATGTATAAGGCCCGGTTGGGGACAAGCGCCCCGGCCGGGCCTTTCGTTTCGTGTTGAGGCCGGCGGCCAGCCGCCGCCCCTATCGTGCCGTACGCGGCAACCTCGCACGCCTCGGCTGCAGCCCACGGCTGGGCGCTCTTTCATCCCCAGTGACGTCAGCATTCGTCGAGTGTTCTCAAATCCGCGACGATGGATTCTATCCTTTCCTTGATGCCGTCAGGATGGTCTGCAGGCGACTCCTCGTGCTCTTGCGGAGCGTAATCTTCTGTGTCCTCGGCCAACGTCTCCAACGCTTGGATACATTTCTCAAGCCTGTTCTGCGCCTCCGCTGCTTGGTTGCGTTTCTTTGGCCACATTGCGTAACCGACCGCCAACACAATAGCGAGGACGACCTCCCAAAACAGGGGTCCTGCCTCTTCATTATCCTCATAGGTGTAGCCCGGTACAAGCCTCTCTGCTTCACCGAGCAATCCAAAAAATATTGAGAGACAAAAAAGCACGATAATTAGTTTCTTCCACTCTATACCTGCCAGAAACTCCCTGCCGTCCAATAGATTCCTAATCCCGGCAGCACACACTATACTCACAAGCAGCCCAACACCGAAACAGAGGATTGCTTGGAGAAACGGCGCGCGTTGCCAGTAGACTTTAGCATCGAGGAAGTACTCCAAGGCCCACGTTAGAGCGCGGAACACGACAAGCACATAGACCAAGAACACGCCAATGAATACCGCTGCCAGCAAAGCCCATTTCAGTTTCACTTTCATAGCGCTCCCACCTAACGTTGTGCGCCTCACGGGCGTGGCTTCGGCACCTTCTCACCGAGCACAGCCATGCCTTCCCTAGGCCGCGCCCGGCTGAGCGGGGCAATGGCCCCCGGCGACGGCGACGATCACGCGGCGGCCCGAGCATCACCCGCGGGCTCACGCCCACGGCTCGGAGCACCGCTAGGTCGCCCCACCGAGTTGGGCACGCACTAAGTCGGGGACCTTCTCAAGCGCCGCGGGCAGGGCATCGGGGTTTTTGCCGCCGGCCTGGCCGAGGTCCGGCCGCCCGCCGCCTCCACCGCCCACCTCCTTGGCCACTTCGCGGACGATGTTCCCCGCATGCAGACCTTTCTCGACAAGGTCATTCGTCGCGGCAGCCACAAGGCTGACCTTCTCGCCCTCGCGGCTGCCGAGAACGACAAGCACCGAGTCCTGCTTTCGGCGGATCACATCACAGGCCTCGCGCAGCGCGTTCTGGTCGGCGCCTTCGACCTCGGCGGCCAGGACCGGCACGCCCTCGACGTCCCGCACCTGCTCGAGCAATTCATCCACGCCGCCGCGCTTTGAGACGCTTCGGGCCTTGGTGAGTTCGTTCCTGAGGTCCTTAATCTGCTTCTGAAGATTCTCGATGCGCGCGAGCATCGTCTCAGGCGTGGCCTTGAGCGCCGCGCACGCCTCGGTGATGCGATTCTCTTCCTGGTGGAGGTAATCCAGGGCCTCAAGACCCGTCACGGCCGTAATCCGGCGCACGCCCGCCGCAATGGACTCCTCGCCGGTAATCTTGAAGAGGCCGACCCGGGCCGCCGTGTCCAGATGCGTTCCGCCGCACAGTTCCATCGAAAAGTTGCCGACCGAGACGACGCGGACCCGATTGGCATATTTTTCGCCGAACAGGGCCATCGCCCCGCGATTGCGAGCCTCCTTGAGCGGCATGGTTTCAATCTTGACGGGTGCTGCTTCCAGGATGCGCTCGTTGACGAGGCGCTCGACCCTGCGGCGCTCGTCGGGCGAAAGGGCCACCGGATGGGTAAAGTCAAACCGCAGGCGCTCGGGCGACACCTCCGAGCCCGCCTGATGCACGTGCTCGCCTACACTAGCGCGCAGGGCCCACTGCAAAAGGTGCGTCGCGGTGTGGTTCCGGGCGATGGCCAGGCGCTTCTGCACATCCACTGCCGCGCGGACACGTTTGCGCCGCTTGATCCGGCCCTTCTCGACCGTCACGAGGTGCACGATAAGGGAATGATCGAGGATCGTGTCGGAGACGGTCGCCTCGCCGCCTTTGGATTCGAGGCGTCCGACGTCGCCCACCTGACCCCCGGAGCGGGCGTAGAAGGGCGTCCGGTCGAGGAGGACCTGGGCCTGCTGGCCGGCCTCGGCCGAATCGACCCACTCGTCGCCGACGAAAATGGCCAGGACGCGCGCTTCGGTCTCGATGGATTCATGGCCGATGAAATCGGTCTCCAGGTTTTCGCGCCGCAGGCGGTCGAGGGCCTGTTCGGAGAGGAACTCGCGCTTGAAGACAATCGCCTCGCCGCCCATGCGCGAGCCGGCCCGCGACTGGGCGCGCTGTCCCTCCATCATCCCTTCGAAAGTCCTTTCTAAAGCCTCCCGATCGCAAACAACGTGCTCCTGCCCCAACACCTCCTCCATATATTCCAGCGGCACTCCATGGGTGTCATAGGCCTCAAACATGATTGGCGCGAGTGTCCGAGGATCACCATACGTAGTCGCCTTGCGCGTTTCCTCGCTCAGCCCTAACTCATCCGCAAGGCGTTTCTTGAACCCTTGAGTGCCCGGTGAATCCTCACTGATCGCCGCGACGAACCGCTCCTCTTCCTGCTTGAGGATGTTCTCGATGATGGTCCGGCGCTGCGCAAGTTCCGGATAGACTCCGGCCATCTGCTCTTCGACCACCGGAACCAGTTCGTAAAGGAACGGCTCGTGGACATCAAGCATTCGCCCGTTGATGGCCGCGCGGCGAATAAGTTTCCGGACAACGTAGCCTCGGCCGCCGCGGTCGGGCAGCGCCCCGTCGGCGATGCAAAACGCAATAGCGCGGACGTGTTCAGCGATGCGGCGAAGGCGCTGGCTAATCTCGTCATGCATACCAGGTGCGTAGTCGCGGCCGGTCCGCTCGGCGGCGGCCTCGACGAGAGGCAGCATGATGTCGATGTCAAGGGCCGTCGGAGCGCCCTGCATAATGGCGGCCATGCGCTCGAGGCCCATCCCCGTGTCGATGTTCTTCGAAGAGAGCGGCTCCATGCGGCCGCCCTCCTGCCGGTCGAACTGCTGGAGGACGAGGTTCCAGACCTCGACGAATCGGCCCGGATCGGTGGCCGGGGTCGAATCGTCCACCGTCGGGACACCCGTATCAACCAGGATCTCGGTGCACGGGCCGCACGGTCCGTTCGGGCCCTTTGACGGGGCGGACTCGGGCCAGAAGTTTTCGTCCTCGCCGAACCGCCAGATTCGCTCTTCAGACACCCCTATCCGTTTGTTCCAGATCTCGAAAGACTCCTCGTCGTCCTCGTAGATGGTGATCCAGAGGTCCTCGGGTTTCCGGCCCATCTCCTCGAGCATGAACTGCCAGGCCCACTGGCACGCCTCGCGCTTGAAATAGTCGCCGAAGGAGAAGTTGCCGAGCATCTCGAAAAAGGTCATGTGCCAGCGGGTCACGCCGACGTTGTCGATGTCGGCGGTGCGGAGGCACTTCTGACACGAGGCGGCTCGCCTGAAAGCGGCGGGCTTGAAGCCGAGGAACTCTTCCTTGAACTGGTTCATCCCCGCCCCGGTGAAAAGGAGCGTCGGATCGTTGTGAGGAATCAGTGAGTCGGAGGGGATAATTTTATGCCCCCGCTTCTCGAAAAACCGCAAGAACCGGTCGCGGATTTCGTCGGTTTTCACGCGTCGGGCTCCCCTTGGTCCCTTTTTCCAGCAGGCCGACCGGCCATGGCCGGCTCGCCCAGAGCGCGCCCACCGCCGGTTGAACACACCATACTAACGTGAAATGCGGCGCTTGCAAGCGATTCCCAGCCCCCGACGGGGGTGGTGGGGAAAAATCGGGCAAAAAAGGTCTTGCCTCCGGTTTGTCGCAGGTGGTAGAATACAACTGCACATCCGGTGGTTCCTGACCGGGGAGCCACCTCGCGCGGCTGTGGCGTGGGGGCGCGCGAGATTCGGGTCCCGTCGGGTTGCCGAGGCCGCTCGCGGGCTCGAAGGCGAGAGGGGTGCATAGATGGATTCCGGCCTGCAGTTATACCTGCGGGAAATCAATCAGACCCGGCTCCTCACCCCGGAAGAAGAGATCGCCACCGCGCGGCGAATCCGCAAAGGGGACCGCCAGGCGCGGGATGAGATGATCCGCTGTAACCTGCGACTCGTGATTTCGATTGCGAAGAATTACACGCGCCGTGGCCTGAGCCTGATGGACCTGATTGAGGAGGGGAACCTGGGCCTGCTGAGAGCGGTGGAGAGGTTCGATCCGGCGCAGGGGTGTCGTTTCTCGACGTATGCATCGTGGTGGATTCGCCAGGCGATTAAGCGCAGCCTGATCAGCGCCGTCAAGCCGGTTGAGATTCCCGCATACATGGTGGACATGATTAGCAAGTGGCGCCGGGCGGTGATCCGGTTGGAGTGTGAGAACGGCCGTCCGCCGACCCAGTGGGAGATTGCGCGGCGGATGGCCCTGTCGCGTAAGAAGGTCGAGGTGGTCGCGCGGGCGGCGCGGGCGTTCAGTTCGCCGTTCCAAGCGGTGTCAGACGATACGGAGTGGTCGCTTTCGGAGATGTTGGCCGACGAGCAGAGCCGCTCGCCCGTCGACGCGCTTCTGGAACACCGTCGGACCGAGATGGTTATGAAGTCGTTGAACTCGATCGACAAGCGTGCGGCCACGATTTTGCGTATGCGGTTCGGGCTGGACGGACACGAACCGATAACGCTCAAGGAAATCGGCAAGCAGGTGGGCCTGACGCGCGAGCGGGTTCGCCAAATCGAACGAGACGCGCTCCAAAACATTACGGAGGCCATCCAAAGCCAGGAGGAAGAGGTTAAGACACCTGTCGCCGACAGCCGGTGAGAGACGAGCCGCCCGGCCATTCCCGGCTCCCTTCGAGAAGGACCATCCCGATGACCGAAAACGCCCCCGGACAGGACCTTCGCTCCTACATCCGGAGCATCCCGGACTTTCCGAAGCCCGGGATTATGTTTCGCGACATTACACCGCTCCTCGAGGACCCGGCGGCGCTGCGCGAAGCCGTTCGCCGTATGGCCGAGCCTTACGGTCCCAGCGCCGTTGACGTGGTGGTGGGAGCCGAGTCGCGCGGGTTCATTTTCGGGACCGGCGTTGCGATGGCGCTGAATGCGGGTTTTGTTCCGGTGCGGAAGAAGGGGAAACTGCCCGCCCGGACGCTCGAGGTGACATACAAACTGGAGTACGGGACCGACACGGTCCAGATGCACGCCGACGCGATTCGGCCCGAGATGCGCGTCCTGATGGTGGACGATTTGTTGGCGACGGGCGGGACGATGGCAGCCTGCTGCGAGATGGTCGAAAAGGCGGGCGGCCGGATCGTCGGCGTCGAGTTTCTGATTGAACTGGCCTTCCTCAACGGCCGCCAGCGCCTCGGCGGCTATCCCATCCGCTCGCAGATTGTTTACGACAGCGAAGAGGCGTAGCGCCTCGGTTCGCAAGATGTGAAGTGGTTATGGTCAACACACCTCAGACAGCCGACAGGTAAGGCTGCCGACTCCTTTGGCGCTCAGCCCCGTCGCTTGCGCTTTGCGGTGCGCCGGCGGGAGGCCTTTTTGCGGGCTTTGGCGGGTTTTGCCGGCGGCGTCCTGCCGTCGGCGAAGGCGAGCGGCAGCACGTCTTCGACGTTGCGGACATAGTGGAAGTGCATGCCGCGACGAATCTTCGGGGGGATTTCCTCAAGGTCTTTGCGGTTTCGCTCCGGCAGGATGACGGTATCGAGGCCGGCGCGTTTGGCGGCCAGGACCTTTTCCTTGATACCGCCGACCGGCAGGACGAGGCCGCGGAGGGTCATCTCGCCGGTCATGGCGACGTTGTCGGCGATGCTCCGCTTCGTCAGCAGGCTGACCAGAGCGCTGAAGATGGTTATCCCGGCGCTGGGGCCATCCTTGGGGACGGCGCCGGCGGGAACATGGATGTGGAGGTCCTGTTTGCGGAAGACGTGAGGGTCGATGTTCCAGCGGTCGGCGCGTGAGCGGATGTAGGAGAGGGCGGCCTGGGCGGACTCTTTCATGACGTCGCCGAGTTGGCCGGTCAGACTCAGTTTCCCGGAACCGGGCATCGCCGTGGCTTCGATGAAGAGGATGTCGCCGCCCGCCGATGTCCATCCGACGCCGGTGGCGACTCCCGGCGTGCTGGTGCGGAGTTTGACCTGGGGCAGATAGCGTTCGGGGCCGAGGTAGTCGGCGACGTTCCTGGCGGTGATGCGCACGGTTCTGCGTTCGCCCTCGCTGATCTGTCCGGCGGCGCCACGGCAGACGGAGGCAATCTCGCGTTCGAGGTTCCGGACGCCCGCCTCGTGGGTGTAGTAGCGGATGACCCGCCTGAGCGCCGCATCCGTGAAGCGGATCTGCCCGGCCTCCAGGCCGTGTTCGGTGCGTTGGCGCGGCACGAGGTAGCGCTTGGCGATGGCGAGTTTCTCCTCCTCGACATAGCCGGGCAGCGGGATGACCTCCATGCGATCCTTCAGGGCGGGCGGAACGGGGTCCAGGAGGTTGGCGGTGGCGATGAAGAGGACGCGGCTGAGGTCGAACGGCACGTTGAGGTAATGGTCGGTGAACGAGTGGTTCTGTTCGGGGTCGAGGACTTCCAGCAGCGCGCTGGTCGGGTCGCCTCGCCAGTCGGTTCCGAGTTTGTCCACTTCATCGAGCATGAAGACGGGGTTGTTGACGCCGACTTTGCGGAGTTCCTGGATGATGCGGCCGGGCAGGGCACCGACGTAGGTTCGCCGATGGCCGCGAATCTCGGCCTCGTCGCGCAGGCCGCCGAGGCTGGCCCGGACGAACTTGCGGTTCATGGCCCGGGCGATGCCCTGTCCAAGGCTGGTTTTGCCGACGCCCGGCGGGCCGACGAAGCAGAGGATGGGTCCGCGCAGGTCTTCCCGCAGTTTCCGGACGGCGAGGAACTCGAGAATTCGCTTTTTGGGCTGTTCGAGACCGTAGTGGTCGCGGTTGAGGATTTGCCTGGCCTTGGCCAGGTTGAGGCGGTCTTCGGTGCTTTTGACCCAGGGCAGTTCGGCGAGGTATTCGAGGTAGGTCCGGACGACGCTGAACTCGGGGGCCTGGATGGGCATGACTTCGAGCCGCCTTAGTTCTCTCTCGGCTTCCTTGCGGACCTTTTCGGGCGGGCGTGCGGCGTCAAGGCCTTCGCGCAGGTGTTCGATGAGTTGGGTTTTTTCATCGGATTCGCCGAGTTCGTTCTGAATGGCCTTCAGTTGCTCGCGCAGGTAGTACTCGCGCTGGGTTTTGTCGATGCTGGTCCGTGCGTCGGACTGAATTTTATCGGCGAGTTCGAGGACACCGATTTCGCGCTGCATCAGGTCTACAGCGACGCGGAGGCGCTGGGCGACGCGCGGTTCCTCCAGGAGGGCCTGCTTCGTGGGCACATCGACGTTCATGTTGGCGATGATGAAGTCGGCGAGTTGGCCCGGGGCCTCGATGGCCTGCACGATGGCCGCTGCTTCCTGCGGGATGCGCTGGGAGAGTTCGATGATGCGGCTCATGAGGTCCCGGGCCGTTACGGTCAGGGCCTCGACTTCGGTCCCTTCCTGGATGATGTCCGGCACGGGTTCGATCTCGACCCGGAAAAACGGGTCGGCCTGGACCGCAGACTTTAGCCGCACACGCCCCGCCGCATGCACAATCACCGTCTGGTTGCCGTCGGGCAGGCGCGCCATCTTCAGGACGCGGACCGCGCAGCCGACGCGATAGAGGCCTTCGAACGCGGGTTCTTCCCGGGAGGCGTCCTTCTGGGTGGCGACGGCGAAGAGGCGGTCCCCCATCACCACCTTTTCCATGAGGGCGAGACTGCGGGGCCGGCCGACGGTCAGCGGCTGGACAATACCGGGAAACAGGACCATCTCCCGGATCGGCATGACCGGCAGGACGGGCGGCAGGGAAGGTTCCTGCTCGGTCTCCGGGCGGGGCTTTTCGGCGGCCTGCTTTTGAACTTTCACACGGTCCGGCACGTCTGGTTTCCTCCGGCGTTATCCTTGAGGCCGGCGTTTGGGCATCTGAATCCGCAAGAGCCCCTCGCGGCATCGGGCCGTGACGGCTCCGTCGTCCGCGTCGTCGGGCATGTGGATGCAGCGGCGGAACCGGCCCTGTTCGATCTCCATCTGATGCAGCCGGCACTTCTCGTGCGGCGACGGGTCGCTCCGCCAGCCGGTCACGGTCAACTGGCAGTCCTTGGTATAGACCTCGATGTCGTCGCGGCAGACGCCGGCCAGTTCGACGATGACTTCGTAGCGGTCGGCCAGTTCACAGATGTCCACGGCGGGCGTCCAGTCCGGCGCCCGCGTGCTGGGCGAAAAGCCCGACTTCAGGAGCCTGTCCATGATTTGCATCATGTGACGGGCCATGTGCCCTAAGTCGTTGCCGCCCTGGGTTATCACGGCGTGGCGCATCGGACGCTCCTTCGATTAGAAAGAGATGGTGAACTACTTCCCTATGATAACGGCGCGGCGTGGCCTACGCAAGCCTGCATCCGTTGCGGCACTGTCACGATGCCGCGCGCCGAGTGGACCAGGCCGGCCCAGGCGACCGTCGCCGACCAGTCGGCATTATAGACCGCGCAATTGCCGTAGGGATCATACATGTATCCTCCAGCACGCACGGGTCAGAACAGCCCCGCGTCGCTCAATCAACCGGACGGTCACCATATCCGCCTTCTGGGAGAACCGGCCGGCTGGCGCCTCTAAGCCGGCACGCCCGCACCAGTGGCCGCTTCCGCGCCAGCGCCCTTCCCGGCCGCGTCATGGCACGCGGATAACCCGGATGCCGGCGCGGCGTAGGAGTTCGCCGGTGACTCCTTCGCGGTCGCAGCACGGGCTGCCGCCTTTGAGGTACGCACGCCGTGCTCCGACAACTTGGGCGATCTCCGCCGTGTACTGCGACCCGTTCACGTGAAAGTCCGTCAGGTCCTCTCCGGTCTCGCGGTCGATGATGCGGAGCCGGCCGTCGAGGACGTCGGCGCCACTTCCACCGCGCAGGTATTCGCCGCTTCGCGGCGTGGGCATGCCGCCCAGTTGCTCGGGGCAGACGGGAACGAGGACATACTTCTTCCTCAGCCGCTGGAGAAGGTCGTCGCGACGCTTGGCCCGCCGACCGTGCCAGCGGCATGGAATGCCCAGAAAGCATGCGCTGACGAGCACCGGCTCGCGGTATCCGCGGCAGTCCCCTTCGGGAAGGAGGTAACCCGTCTGTGCTGTCTTGGTGCGGCTCATCTCATGGTTCCTCCACGATGCTTCGGCGCCAGAACCGGTGTTGCCAGCCCATGCAAAACTTCAGCCGAAGGCATCGGCCACACTGCATGCACCCCTCGATCACAAGCCGCTTGGTCTTGCGGTCGAATCGGCGGCAGGCGAAACACTCGACCACGCAGAAGCCACAGTCGAGGCAGTTGATCATCCTCTTGATGAGGGTGTCTGCAATGCGTTCCTCCAGGTGCCAAAACCGGATCTCATCGCCCCTGCGGACCCACCTTCCGTCAACCGGACGAAGGTGTTTTACCGCAATCCATCCCGGGTCGCGAACGCGGTAGGCAAGACCGCCTCCGGGGAGACGGCGTCTTACGGCGCCCAGAACATCTTGCGCTCTCAGGCGCCGCCAGTGGACAAAACCGTGGCGGTCTATCTTCTCCTGGCGGGTCCTATGTTCAGGATCGAGGCGGCTCTTCTGGATCAGGCCACTGCCAAATAGCATCTCCTCAATCTGGCCGTAATACCGCCCACAAACATCAGGGAAGTGCTTGGCGCTGTATGCCTGTCGCCGGACGTCAGAGGTGTAGCAGCAGATGCAGTAGGTGCGGTCCATATGCTGGTAGATCGGGTTGAGCGGTAGTCCGTATCGCGTTTGGATCACCTCCAGGATCTCTTCTTTGCTGAAACCCAGCAACGGATTAAAGCAGGGAAGGTCGAGGCGTCTGTAGAGCTCAAGCGCTGTGTGGTATTTGTGGCTGTACTCGCTTCCGGACATACCCCGAAACATCACGCCCTCTCGTGGTCCTCGAGCACCTTGGTCTCGCAGCCACTCGATCAGTGCCGTGCCAATCAGCAGGGGGACGCACCAAGCGTCCTTGAGCGTCAGAAAGCCGATCCCCCGATCCATCAACGCGAAGTACCCAAGAAACGGCGTAAGGGTCGTGACAGCGAAGCCGTGTCCCTTGAGCTGCTCAAGGTAGTCGAGATTGCTTGGAAACTCAAGGTCGTGGTGCACGTACAAGCACGTCGGTCGCTCGGGCTCGACCGCCTCATACAACATGGCGGCCAGGGCCAGGCTGTCTTTCCCTGTGGAGAAGGCCACAAATCTATGCCTGTCGGCGACCTTGGGCCAGATCAGGCGCAGCGATCGGACGGCCTCAGCCACCTTTGCGCGTAGCGGCTTCCTCACGATTCCGCCCCCAACAGAAGGCTGAGTAGTTTCCCCGCGGCGATGGCGAAATCCTTGTCCGTGATGCCGTGTTGTCGCGCTCGCTCCCGGATGGCGTTGTTCAGTCGATCCTTCTCGTGCATGAGAACCTTGACAGGCAGCAGTACATGGGTCGACTGCCGGAGTCCTTCCATCTGCTTCTCGAAGGCACCCCAATCGAAGTCCTTCGGCGGCGCAAGGAGTGCCTGGAGTTCGGCTTCGGAGAAGCCGAGCGAGGGCAGATCAACCTTCGAGGCCGACAGTTCTTCGAGTATCTCCTGCAGCTGACCGTAGTCCCAGCCTGCGAGTTCCCCAGTCTTGTTGTCCGCCAAGGCAAAGGCGCGCCGCTGGACGCCCGTCATTTCCAGCTGGATCACGGGTACCGACCGCAATCCGAGTCTCTTCGCTGCTTTCCATCGGGTATGCCCGGCCACGATCACCATGTTCTGATCGCACAGAATCGGCACGTTAAACCCAAAGGATCGGATGCTCCGCGCCACAGCGCCCACAGCGTGCTCGTTGAGCCGTGGGTTGTCCTTCCACGGCTTCAGCCTCTCGATCCCGATCTCCTGCACGGTAAGCATGTCTCGCCTCCCTGAATAGCCCAGTATCCACGGTAACGGGCGCTCGGCAAATGCTTGCCATCCAGCGCCGCCAGCCCTAACAAATGCCTAACA
>Ga0307379_10000651_pt1 | contig 57246 bp, 51 predicted proteins | sample UN2MG_FD_202237 | JGI IMG/M metagenome (GOLD analysis project Ga0307379, IMG submission 202237) | Soil microbial communities from Risofladan, Vaasa, Finland - UN-2 | ecosystem: Environmental > Terrestrial > Soil > Coastal area > Acid sulfate soil | place: Finland: Risofladan, Vaasa | collected... | reverse complement strand
GGTCTAGGTCAATATGAGGTCTGCCCCCCACCACCCCATGAATCAGTTCAAGGTACTCACTACCCCCCAGCCCTTCGTTGTCAAAGCCACTGCCCAGCAGAAATACCTGGTCACCCTCACCAGCAAAGCCCATATCGCACCGCCGGTCTACATTCTCAATTAGACCTACCATGCCACATATTGGTGTAGGATAGATTGCCCCTTCCTTTGCCTCATTATACAGGCTGACATTGCCGCTGATTACCTGAATGTTCAACCTGCGGCAGGCTCTACCTATACCACGAATACACTCTTTAAGCTGGTAGTAAACATCTTTGCTCTCTGGCTTGCCCAGGTTAAGGCAATCAGTAACCGCCATGGGCTTGGCTCCAGTGCATACCAGATTGCGGGCAGCCTCAGCCACAGCTATAACTCCGCCTGCATAGGGGTCAAGGTAGCAATAGCGCCCATTCCCATCCACGGTAAATGAGAGCCCCTGCTTACCCCCCTTCACCCCCAGCACCCCCCCATCACCATTGGGGAGACTAATAACATCAGACTGGTAAGCCTGGTCAGAGTGACGGAATATCCATTCCCGACTGCAAATATTGGCTGATGCCAGCAATTTAACCAAAACGGATTGAGCTGTCTTCTGAGTCAGGTCAGGAAGATCCTCTAGGTCAAGGCACTGAAGCCGCCTTAACCACGCTGGTTTCCTCACCCGATAACTATACATCGGTGGGTCAGTGAGTAGCTTTATCGGGGCTTCAGCCACCACCACCTCACCCTCCCTAACTCTAGCCAGCCCATCATCAGTAACCTTGCCGATGATGTCACAGCGAAGCCCCCAGCGGTTAAATAAGCCTTTAACCTTATCCTCAAATTCCCTCTTGACTATTATCAGCATTCGTTCCTGTGTTTCGGAGAGCATAATCTCATAGGGGGTCATCCCTGCCTCTCGGCGAGGCACCTTGAGCACATCAAGCTCTATGCCGTTACCAGCTCTGGCTGCTGTTTCTACCGTTGAGCTGGTTAAACCGGCAGCACCTAGATCCTGCATACCTACCAGCCAGTCGGTGTCGGCTAGCTCAAGGCAGGCTTTAATAAGCAGCTTCTCCAGACTTGGGTCACTGGCTTGAACTGCGGTGCTGGGCTCAGCCCCAGCCTCAAATGTTCTTGATGCCAGCCCTGAGGCACCATGAATCCCATCCCGCCCCGTTTCAGCCCCAACTATCATCAGCAGGTTACCCACCCCGCTGGCTCTGGCTCTAACTAATTTCTTTACCTCCACAATACCCACACACATAGCATTAACCAGCGGATTGGTTGAATATGATCTGGAAAAATAGACCTCTCCGGCGATAGTAGGGATACCTAGCGTATTCGCATAGTCAGTAAAGCCAGCCACTGCCTTACTGAATAGATACCGATTATGGGAGTCATCCAGAGGGCCAAACCGTAAAGAATCAATAGCTGCTGTTGGGCGAGCCCCCATAGTTAGAATGTCCCTTACCACCCCACCCAACCCGCTGGCTGCCCCGTGGTAGGGCTCAATAGCCGATGGGTGGTTATGGGATTCAATTTTCATTACTACTGCTAGTCCATCACCGATGTCCACTGCACCGGCATTCTCTGTCCCCAATTCCACTAATACCCTCCTGCTGGGCGCAGGAAACAGCTTAAATAAAGGCTTGGAATGTTTGTAACCACAATGCTCACTCCATAGCGAGCCAAACATGCCTATCTCTGTAATTGTGGGCTCTCGGCCTAACTTACCGACTATTAGTTCATACTCTGCTTCGCTTAAAGCCACTTCGTCTAGTATTCGCTTATCAATGGACATAAACCACCGCCTTTACCAAAGGAATTCTGAAGAGGCATAACCCAACACTAGGGAAATAGGTTTACTAACCCAGTAGCTCGGTTACTACCGAGTTTATCTCTCGTCCATCCGCTCTCCCCTTAAGCTGAGCAATGAGCTTGGGCATAACCTTTCCCTTGTCACCGAGTCCCTGTGCCCCTACCTCCTCAATAACTTGGCGAGCCTCAGCTATAATTTCCTCCCTGGTCATCTGTTCCGGCAGGTATCCCTGGAGTATAGCCAGCTCAGCCTCTTCTTGAGCCACCAGGTCATCGCGCTTTCCCAGCCTGAAGGCTTCAATACTCTCCTTGCGCTGCCTAATCTCCTTGGCAATAATGCCAAGCAGAGCTGTATCATCTAAAGGAGCTTGCCGGGCAATCTCAGCATTTTTAGCCGCTGCCATCACTAAACGAATGACTGAGCGCCTTACCTTGTCTCCACTCCTTATTGCCTGCTTAAGGTCATCAGAAAATTTTTGTTTTAAATCCACTTCCATTTAAAACCAGCAAAAGATACTTGCTACCTTCTTAATGCGCTAGACGTCTTACGTCTCCTAGCTGCTGCCTTCCGCTTACGCTTAATGCTGGGCTTCTCATAGTGTTCTCTACGACGTGATTCAGCTAGGATACCATCCGACTGCACCCTTTTGTTAAACCGTTTGAGTAAACTCTCAAAGCTCTCGTGATCACCGGCGACTACATTCGCCACATAGCCTCACTCTCCTTTTTTAACCTCACTTATAATACCCTGTTTATTAAGGGAAGATTAATAAAATAATCTTATACCATCGTATTTTAGACAGCATAAGCCATTCTGTCAAGGAACTGTGCTCGTTCATATGATTGGTGACACATTGTTCCCTTTCCCTGTCATTGCGAGCCGAAGGCGTGGCAATCCCCGGGTATTCCTAATGCCCGCTCCTCCTTAATATCTCGCCAGCCGCCACCACGCCCGAAGCTGAAGCCTGGACTAAACCACGACTAATACCAGCTCCATCACCAGCAGCAAACATATTGCTAACCTCGGTCTCCAGACTGGGGCTGAGTTGAGGTCGGCAAGAATAGAACTTCACCTCAACCCCGTAAAGCAGGGTGTGGGGTGAGGCAACACCCGGAACTAGCTTATCCATTGCCTGAATCATCTCCACCAGCCCGCTCAGGTGACGATAGGGAAGGACAAAGCTAAGGTCGCCAGGGGTAGCACTCTTTAAGGTGGGGTGAACTAAGCCCCGCTCAATGCGCCCTGGGGTAGAACGCTGACCTTGCATCAGGTCACCCAGGCGCTGCACCAGCACCCCACCACTAAGGATATTAGCCAGCCTGGCCAGATACTTACCATAAGCAATAGGCTCCCGAAATGGCTCGGTGAAGGTTGTGCTCACCAACAGGGCAAAATTAGTATTGCCAGTTCTACGGTTGGCATAGCTATGCCCGTTAACTGTAATTACCGGGTCATAACCCCCCGTAGATTCCATAATCACCTCACCAGCCGGACACATACAGAATGTTCTAATCCGGTCATCAAAGCTCTTTGACAGGAACTCCAGTTTTGCCTCATGTAGCACATCGGTCAACTTTTCCATCACTGCCACTGGCACCTCCACCCTAATCCCAACATCAATAGGGTTATTATGCGTGGTTAGACCAAGTCGTTTAGCTTCTGTAGATAACCAGTCCGCCCCCTCCCTGCCTGGTGCCAGAATCAGATAATGACAGTCAAACCTTTCCCCACTACTAGTCTCAACCCCCTTAACCTCGCCATTATCAACAATCACCGTGGAAGCTATTACCTCAAGCCTAAGTTCCAGGCGTGGAGCGAGGTAATCCCGCATAGCCTTGAGTACCAAACGGCAGCGCTCAGTGCCTAAATGACGAAGAGGCATCGGTATCAGCCGCAATTGCACCAGAGAAGCCTGGCGGCGCAACTCATCAACCCCATCCCCCACCCCGTAGAGCTTATTTGGAGCGCCGAACTTTAGGTAGGTATCATCAACATACTTAATCAGGCTCTCGGTATTACTCTCCCCAAGGTAATCCCTCAGCCGACCCCCCACCTGTGATGATAATGTTAGCTTACCATCACTAAAAGCTCCAGCCCCACCTAAACCGCAAACCAGATTGGTGCGTTTATCAATATCCTCCCCCTTCTCTATAAGTAAAATACTGAGGTCGGCTGCCCGAGACAGCTCTAAAGCGGCAAAGATACCCGCCGGACCACCCCCCACAATGATAACATCGTATTTCTTAGCCATCTTATTTACCACTGCCATTGTATAACCCCCTAGCTTTAATCGTCAAGGAAATGGATTTATTGACATTGTTCATCAACCTCACCCCCTTTATCCCCCCTTCAAAGGAGAGGGGGAAGAGGTTTTTAGAGAGGGGCTTCGCCCCTCTCTTACTTACACTCCCCCTTCCCTTATTAAGGGAAGGGGGTCAGGGGGATAGGTTACCAGACCATCGCCTATTTGACATTTGCCAGTTGGCGAATTATTATTCAAATAGAGAGTTAGCCAAATAGTTGAGCAGTAAGGGTTAGAGTAATGGTGGTGGAACAGAAGAAGCAAGGGACAGAATTTATCTCGGCTACCATCCACGAACTTAAAACCTCTCTCACCGCTATTATTGCCGCCGCCGAGCTCCTTGCTGATGAACTCCAGCAAGGCGAGAAGAGCTTGATTGGCAAGCTCATCCGAAGCATTATCCGAAATGCTCATAGCATAGATGAGAAGCTGCCTCACGCCCTAGAAGTGCAAAGATTACTCACCGGGAATCTCCAACTTAACCCTGAGCCTGTTGCCATAGGGCAGGTTATCCATAATGTGGTGGCACTTTTTTACCCTAAAGCTCTAAAAGAAAAGCAATCTCTAACCCTGGAATTGCCCGATTCTTTGCCCCTGGTCAAGGCGGATAGTCAGCATATAGAGCGGATTCTGCTAACCCTGGTAGCCAATGCCAGCAAGTTCACCCCAGAAGGCGGCAAAATAAAGGTAAGTGCCTGGCAGGATAACAACACCTTAGTGGTTCAGGTAAGTGACACCGGGATAGGCATCCCCCCTGCGGAACAGGAACGAATATTTCAGCCCTATTACCAGATTAAGCAGGGTGGAGGCAAGCTGACTGGCAGCGGGCTTGGCCTGGCTATTGCTAAATCCATTGTTGAGCTTCACGGTGGTAACATTTGGCTGAAGAGTGCAGTCGGGCAGGGCAGCAGTTTCTTCTTCTCCTTGCCCTTATCAAGTAGTCAGTAAGTGCTGACATTGTAGGTTTAATATGAAAGTAGTAGTAATTGATGACTCTCCCGACGTTGCCGAGGTTGTCTCTCTATGCTTTCAACTGCGCTGGAGCGGCACTACTGTGGTTTCAGCTAGCGAAGGTGCCAGGGGACTAGAACTTATTGAAACTGAGAACCCCGATGTGGCTATCCTGGATATAGGCCTGCCCGATATGGATGGCATTCAGGTCCTGCGCCAGATACGGAACTTCTCCCAAGTGCCAGTGATAATGCTAACGGTGAGGGGTGAGGATGCTGATATAGCTAGATGCCTTGAGCTGGGGGCAGATGACTATATAGTAAAGCCCTTCAGCCATATTGAACTGCTCGCCCGGGTGCAAGCCGTGTTGCGCCGTGTCCAGGGGCTGCCGGTTACTGGGGAGCGCCCCTTTGTTAGCGGTAAACTATCGGTCGACTTCGCCAGAAACGAGGTCAAGGTGGAGGGGAAGTCAGTAAAGCTTACTTCCACTGAATACAAGTTGCTTTGCCACCTCGTCAGGAATGAGGGACATCCGCTCACCCATGAAAACCTGTTAAGAAAGGTATGGGGAGAAACATATATTGACGCCAGAGACCTCCTCAGGGTGCATATTCAGCACCTGAGACAGAAGCTGAGGGATAGTGTTGAGTCACCGACTATTATCGTTACCGAGCACAGAATAGGCTACAAGTTTGTCAGACCAGCAAACCCTTAGCTTTTTATTCAGTAACCCGGTGGCACTCATACCCTGTTGAGCAAGGCAGAATATTTAGGGGCATAACTTAAAAACTAGGTATATACTGCCACCACCACTGCTTCCTTGATATTATGCTCATCAAAGAATATAACCGCCAGCTTCCTGCCAACAGCCATTTCCCCTGCCGGCAGGTTTCTGGCTACAGCAATACCTTCCAGGTAAGCCTTGTAACTGCCTGATAGCTGGATAGTGGCTGTGTAGTCACCGGGGTTGAAACTCTTTAGCACCGCCTTTCTCAAACTCATCTCCATTAGCCTCCTTCAAAACCTGCTCCCCTGAAGAATAACCTGGTATTAAGGGTGTCTAAGAGGGGCGTTAGCCCCTCTTTATTGATTCCTTCCCCCTCTCCTTTGAAGGGGGGATAAAGGGGATGAGGTAGATGAATAATCCCTATACCTCCCCCAGTGATAACTTTTCCTCATATTCCCCGCGGCGAGGATTATAAATCAGGCTTAGCCCTAGCACCCTCCTCTTCTCCCCACTGAGCCCAGCTCGGTTGTCAGTTATATCAATGACATCATGCAATTGTTGACCGCAATTAACCGGGATTCTAATAGCCCCCCTGGCTGATTCTATTTCAGCCTGTCTTAAGTAGGCTTCTCCCCGTTCTTGAGCCTTCTCAATAGTATCTATGTTCCTGTCCTCCTGTTGGCTCAGCCTATCATAGACCTTGGCTATCTGAGTCCACGAGAAGGAATCAGCAATCACCGGCTCCCCCTTTACCGGGTCGTAGCCCTCAACTTGAACCCGATTAAGCTCCCAGGCTCTCTTTTGGTATCTGCCCTCAAATATGGGATGAGACGAACCGTAGGAATAAACCGAATTGTCAGCCGGCTGGGGATTTACCACATAGACCTCATTGCCCTCAATAAACACTACATCGGGGACGAATGACAGCAACTTTTTAATAAGAATATCGCCCCGGTTATCGGCATGGATGGCAAAGTCGGGGTAGTAGTTAGTTATAACTGATGACTGGGATTTAACCTTAAGCTTCAATCCCACTCTGGCTAGGATGAATTCAAGGATTTGCTTAACATTCATCTCATCGGTTTCCTTATTCCATCGGAACTGGTGTCTGGCTCTCCAATTTTCAATTAACCCCCAGCCATCGGCGGCATATAAAATAAGACTGGACTTACCGCCAGCCGAGGTATGCTCATAGCCATTAACCCAGAAGGCTTGACCTGAGCTAACCTCGTTTCCCTCAGAGGTAGCATAGCCGGGGCTGACCTCTAACTGACAACCTGTGTCAAGGACTGATAGCTCCCCTTCTCCTGGTGAGGCATATTGACCATCGTCATTCCGTAGCTCAACAATTAGCCTACCCTGGCTTTCAGTAAGCTCCTGCCTTAAAGACAGCACATCAGCGGTTAAATCAGTACTCTCCTCGGCTAACTTAGCTCGCCACACACCGCAAGGGGTAGACAGCCAGCAGTAATCGCCATGATGGGCAATAGCCATACCATACTCGCTTGACAGCTCAAACGGCACTGGCTCGTGCCATAGATTATCAATGAACTTGGCGTTGGAGTATGACCGGAAGGGACGATTATAGGCTTCGGTGCCAGTAAACCTCTCAATGAAGAAACACCAATAGACATCCGGCTTATCCATAAATGCCCTATGGTATTCAAAGTTACCATCTGATGGTGCTGAGGCGAACTCCTTTAACGATGACCAGCTACCGGGGGATACCTCACCGCCATCACCATAAACAAGCGACCACAGCTTAAAATTGCCGTTCTGATCCTTCCCGGTGATAAAGAGATTCCAGTCGCTATCATAGACGGTAGCCACTCCTGACAGGTCGCCGGTGGTCTTATCCCAGGCAGTTTTATTCTGCCACTCACCGTTTACATACTTCTTGACATAGAGGGTTGTCTGGTCAGCAAAGAATAGGGCAATATCGCCGTTTGGCTTATAGGCGGCAGTTATGCCGTAAATGGCGGTGGTGGGGCAGTAATCAATAAGCTCAGCACTTCCCCAGGTAGCTCCATAGTCGGTGCTCTTTAGCTGGTAAACCCCCCGGTCACCTTTTATCCAGAATATAGAGACCTCAGCTCCCAGAGAGGCGGTAGCCACGATAACCGCGTCATACTGGTTACAGTATGTCCACTGACTGAAGTCCGATGATGGCCCCGGGTCAGCCACTCGTTGGCGGTAGAGCTTCCTTGAGTCAGCTGGAGGGGTTATCCTGACCCTGATAACTGACCCATCATCGGGGATAGTCAGGGCGTGAAAGTAATCAGCCTCCGAGCCAGAGTAGAGCCTTGCCCAGTCAAGCCTGACCACTCCGGCAATCTTATTCTTGGCTTCCACCCTGACATAGGGGATTCTGGTAGCCTGCTTCTGGGCAGCTAGTAAGGTTGATGATAAACTTCTCAATTCCAGTAAGCCTCCTTCAGGCTTTTATCTTTTTTAATTTCTCCCCCTCTCCTTTTAAGGAGAGGGGGACTAAGGGGGTGAGGTCAATAAAACTGACTTACCAAAGCAGGGGGAGCATCAAATCCCCTGACTGCTCTGGTATCCATGGCATTCCCCAGAAGAGATGACCGAGCAGGATGCCGAGAGCAGTTGCCACGGCAAGCCAGATAAGCGGCTTGCTGTGGTAGCTATCCCGGATAATATATGTCCACGGGCGCCTGCCTATTCTTAGCCATAAGGCTCTATAGAGGCGCTCCAGCCATCTCTCACTTTTCCCTTCCATTCTCCTTAAACCTCTTGACTGCTCTCTCGCCAAAGTACTCAATAACCACTACTGAGACTAACCCGGCTAGTAAGGCAGGTACTTCCACTTCAGTCATAACGCAGATGCCATAGACCATGAAACCCCAGATGATGATAAACGGCCTGATGATAGCCTTTATAAACTCCACCCACTCCTTCATTTTCATTTACGCTAAGGCTGCCAGGATATCGGGCAGTGGCTTGTTGGCTTTTCGGTAGTGCCCTGCCAGGTGCTTGGCTGCCTTAAGTATTGCCTCGGGGCTGGCATCTACCCTTTGCCCCCTATATCCACCCGGGGAGAGGGCAGCCACTGCCGCCGGCATCCTATCCCAGTCAACGGTCTTCTCAATATCAAGCTTCCCCTTGAGCGCCCTGAAGATAGCTTTAGTGTGGTGAGGTAACTTCCAGGTGTCTGGCTCATCAGGGTCGCCGACAATAGCAAACACTTCTTTCGGCAACCCCTCTTTGGTCTTGGGGAGTCTCTCTTTTACAGTCATAACTTATCTCCTTCCTTGTCATTGCCAGCCGAAGGCGTGGCAATCTCACTGGCTCCTCGCCGCCACTTCTATACTTTATGCTATTTACTGCCCCTGCAAGCTATTTTTCACTGTAGAGTTGCTGGGTTCTAATCCTCTGTCTCCTGCCCAGCCTTTTAAGTGCCTCCTTGAAGGTTTTGAGTCTCTCATTGCCCCAGATTCGGTATTCCCTCGGCGTCATAATGCCGCCGACATTGACCCTGTTTATAGCATGGGCTGCCCAGCTGACAGCGGCATAGCCTGCGGCGCTGGTAGCGATTAGGTCTTCATACTTGGCAGGAAGGGTGGAGGTAGCATCAAGGCTGTGGAGCTTGCCGTAGTAGATATAGCAGTTGGAGCCATTAGGTTCCTCCCCGCTTATTATGGTCAGGGTATCCCCCCAGATAGAAAACTGCTGATACCGGAGTTCATCCACAGGATATTCCACCGCCTGAACCATAACCCTATCGGTAAGGCTTGATATGTCAAGCTCTCTACTGCCGCTCACGGTAGCTAGGGTAGCCTTCACCGGCAGCGGCACCCTCTCCGATAGCTCCTTTAAAGCACGGTTAATGTGCCTGGTTAGCTCATCATCTGACCACTGGTAAGGGGTAGCCTCATCCCTGAGGTCTCTCCTCACCAGGGTTATCATTTCACTTAAATTCATATATTCACCCCCCAATAAAAGATTAAAAAACCTTTTTTATGTTTGCACCTTTCTTGATGGTAGTGCTCTCTGACCGCTGGGGGGCAACCTCATATCTCCCCCCCCAGATGCCGCTTCCACTTTGGCTTTGAACCGGTCGTAGCCTGAACCCCCCTCCCCGGCAATGATTCCGGCAAGTAGCTTGGCTAGGGCATCAGCGCCAAGCCCGCTATCGGTAGCCAGAAAGGCCTTAAGTAAAAGGCTTGCTTCTATGGCTGAGCCCCAATCACTGGCAGCCAGCAGCCTGGAGAGTAAGCCTTCAGTGCCGCTTCCTGAATCGGACCTCAATAAGCTAGCCAGCAGGGCTAGTCTAGCCTCTGTGCCCGCTCCATTATCTGACCTCAGTAGGCCGGCTAGCAGCGCCAGGGTGGTATCTACTCCAAGCCCGCTATCACTCTGTTGAACTAACCTTGATACCAGGGCTTCAATGCCGCTTCCCGTTTGTGTGCCACCAAGGGCAGTGATTAAACCGATGACCGCGTCAGCACCAGAGCCAGCCTCGGCTTCAGTCAAAGCACCAAGAAGTGAACCAGCCTCAACACTGTGAGGAAAGCCAAAACCCTCTACCCAGCCTGCACCATTTATAGTGCCATCATAGTGATTGTCGGTCTCATCATAAATCGTATCCCCCGAGCCTTCGTCCATATGCCACAGACCTACAGTATGCTCGTCAAGCTCAAACTTCTTACCCTTGCCGCCATTCCAATTAGCCTGATGCTCTGATAGTGTTCGGATTGAATCTGAAACTCTGACCTCAGCAATAATTCCCCCGAGGTTATTACCCGCCGAGTCATTCCCAAGACGGATGTTGCCTGCATCAGTATGCTCACTTGGACTAGTTGTAAAAGTTGACCACCAATATATGAACCATTAGCATACATTTTTACAGTATTCCCATCCTGAGTCGCCATAAGATAATTCTTCGCATTAGGGATGACAACGCCGTCTATGTATTTGTAGTAGATAGTATTGTCTGCACCTTGAAGAGCCCAGAGAACTCTCTCTGAGGCGTGGTGCATCAAACCCATAATATAAGCTCTACTCTGCTTCCAGAATATGTAACCATAATCCTCAACAACTGGGGGCTTAAACCATACCTCCACTGTGATTTTAGTTAGAGACCAAGTCTTACTTCCGCAATCAACTACGTCGGTGCCACCACCAAAGCTCAGGGCGTGTCCATATCCCTCTCTGGCAAAGAGGGCTCGCCCAATGATTGCCTCTGTAGCCAATCCCGTATCGGGTAGAAATATTACCCTGTCGTGGACTAACTCAGCCCCGCTGCCGTTGTCGCCCCTGACCATTGCCTTATCCCCTGTTCCCTTCCACAGGTCGGACAAACTATCTATCCCGCTGCCGCCTTGGCTAGCAGCTAGCCTTCTTTCTAATAATTGCTCAATACCACTACCAGACTCGGCAGCGGCTAATAGAGCCGCCACCGTTGAAGACAAGGGGAAGCCAGCCCCGCTATCAGAGCCAGCTATTGCTGCCAGCAGGCTGATTACGCCGTCACTGCCAGCACCACTATCAACTGTTTGGTGACTGGTGATTAGTGATTGGAGAATAGAGATGCCAACCCCTGTTTCCGCTGAGACTAACCCCCTTGCCTCAATCGCTTCGGTGCCACTGCCCAAATCCCCGGCCGAAGCCAGGGCTCCCTCCGCAGAGGCGGCTTCAATGCCCTCGCCGGTTTCATCTAGCACTATTTTCCTCCCCCCCACCTTCTCAATGGCTGAGCCCACCTCGCTCCTCAGTAGACAGGCTAGGAATGACAGCCCCTCGGCAGCACTACCACCCTCCTGGCTGACAAAGCTGGCTGCCTGGACAGCTACACCTGCCCCGCTACCAGCTTCAGTTTCTGTTAAACAAGCCGTCTGGGCTGATGTCTCTGCCCCGGAGCCAGTATCAGATGACGACTTTGGCGTCTCAGTATGATAGCTAACCTCAACATAGACCTGGGTGCAGATGGCAAAAAATTCACCGCTACTGGATGACTTAAGGGCTACCCCGGCCTCTAAGGCACCTATCTCAGCCCATGTCCACGGCTGAGAGGTGTTGGGATTTAGCTGGTACTCGGTGCTGAGGTCCTCCCAGCCAGAGGTGAGGTTATGCTCCGTGCCCTCATAAAGGGTGCTATGGGTCCTAATCACCGTTTTGGCGTAGTTATAGTTGCCGCTGATGCCATAGCACCTGGCATAGACAGTAACCTTGTCAATATCCCCAACACCCCCTCCAGTGGGGAGGGCATAGGTATCAGTGGCAAAAGATGTCAGATTGTGGCGGACATAGGTAGCGGAATCATCCGGAGTCGCTTCATCAACCTTGTCCCAGTGCTCCCCGCTAGTAGGGTATTGACCAGCAATGTTAGTTTCAGCCCCGACACCATTAGGTCTCAGGATTTGTGTTGACATGTCACCCTCTTCCGTGTCACTGCCAGCTATCAAATGCCGGAGCAAGCCCGTCTTAGGGCTTGCTCCCCTTACTCTGACACTACGACAGTGTTATTGATACTTCCAGTGTCCACGTGCCTGATGTTTTAGTACCTAGGTTTTCCACCTTTCGGTTCAGACACTTGGCGCTGGTCGACTGTTTGACTACCCACTCATTCCACGCATAGTTGGCTTCAGCAGCACCAAAACTGGACTTAAATGTCGCCTTCTGTGACGTTGATGTTGGATAGGTCGCCTCCATCCCCTTATAGGTCTTATTTGTGGCTGCCTGAAGGTCAGTCTGGGTAGCATCAGCCGCCGTACTCGAATCACCAACACCAATCTGGGCATGGGTGTTATCCAGGATATGGTCAGCACCAGAAACTGCCCCGGTAACCAGGTCCCACATTTCGTCAATGCCAGTATTTAATAGGCAGTTCCCCTCACCCTCTATCACCTCGTAGGGCTTAAATAGCTGGTGAAACTCATCTTCCCTGCCTTGGAAGGGCTCAATGTCCTCGTGATATTTGCTGAGCCTGTATCGGCACAGCCAGTTAGCTAGTTCCTGTCTTTTCATTGTTATTAACCTCCTGTTATCTGGGGTTATTTACTAATCTTCTTGTTAGCAAATAACCTGTTTGTTATCTCGGTGGGGGACCCCCTATTGAGAGCCCCCCCTTAAGCTTCTTAAATCTCCGATGCGCCGAGTTGGAGATAGACGGTGGCTAGGATGCCAGCCGGCTTACAATTGGCGGCATCGGTGGATTTAACCTTGACCACGATACTATCCCCCTCACTGACCGGGGCAACATCCTTATCAAAGCGGGCAGTGGCATGGTCGGCACCAGCCGAACTGCCAGCCCCAGCCACAGTAACCTCAGTTCCATCTACCCTCGTGCCGCCGACATAAACCGAGCCGATAACATCATCCCCCTCACTCTGTTTGGACTCTATCTCAAGGTCAATTCCTCGAATAGCTCCTGCCTGAATAGGGGTGAACTTGGTTACCGAGCCGCCCCCCTGAACCGGTGCCATAGCCTCATCAGTTTCTGCTAGAGCGGCGGTATCCTTATCTAACTGAAAGGTCAAGACGACTATCCCCGAAATTTCTACAGCCATAGTTACAAACCTCCTTCTATCCTTAATTTAGTCTTTAACCCCAATCAGAGCGGCAGCCTTCACTGATGAGAACAGAGCCAGCGAGACATACCACTTAATCCTGGTTCTAGACGCGTCTTTAGTCTCAAGCGAGCCGACAGGCTCTACTTGCAGATGACCGGGACTGGTTAAGCCACAGAGGGCTCCTTCCCCAGACTGGACGGCATAGATGGTAGAGCAGGTGCCGCCGGTAGTTCCCGTCTCTAGGCTGGAAGCCACCGTGTGACTATCAAGAATCCAGTCATTGACCCCAACCGGGATGCCGTCCCATAACTGGATAAAGTTACCAAAGTTATCCCTCTCCGTTACCATCATCCCTGAGCTGGCTGCCCTGACCAGGGCATTAATCTTCCTTCGGCTGCGGCGGCTCATTAGCAGCATATCAGGCTTACCACCCTTTATCGCATCAATAAGCTCATCTAGCTTATCTAGGGTCAGAGTATCTCCGCTAGCCCCCATAGCTATCATCTGGTCGCTGGCAGTAGTCGTGTCAATAAGCCGCCTCAGACCATCAAACTGCTTGGCATTGGTCGCTGAGTCTCCATAGATAAAGGCCTCCTCAAACTTGTCCTTGACTGCCTTAGCCTTAAGCTCAATAACCGCCGCTTCCAGGTCCTGAAGATTACTTCGGGTAGCCTTGAGGAAATTATCAATATCAGCGTCTCCACCCATAATCTTCAGCGTTGTCGTTATTTGTTCAAAGGTTGGTGTTGACTCCGCCCAGGTATCGCCAACATCATAGAAGTCAATTTCAGGCAGCGTCTTCTCTTGGTTATAGGTTAAGCCGTTACCTACAATCTCAATGAACGGCAGCCGTTGCAGTATGGGCGAGTCCTTAATGATGGTTTCCACTACTCCTTGAAGCAGCATATTATTTGATAACTTGGCACCTTCATCTAATGTTAATGCCATTATTTTTTACCTCCTATTGCATATTGAATCTTCTCCCGTGGCGTTAGAGCTGACAGGTCAGGTGGCACCCTCTGCGGAGCTCCGGTGGGAATCTTAACCGCCTGAATCTCTGCCTCTAACCCCTGCCTCACCTGACTAATTATGCCTTTAGCCTTCCCCAGAGACTCATTGATAGATTCAATGCTGTCGCTGTTAATAAGCTCCTCAGGCACTCCCGGGTTGGCTTGCATCACCATTGCCTTGTAGTTAGCTAAAGCCTTAGCCAGAGAATCCGTGGTAATCTTAAACCTTTCCTCTGACTCAGCTACAGCCTGTTCCAGCTCGGTGATGCGGCTATTAGCCCTGGTTAGCTCCTCATCTCTTTGAGCCACCAAGCCCTCAAGCTCAGTAACCCTGAACGCTAACCCCTCCCCTGACTCCTCCACCTGGGGTGTATCCTGGTTCTCTATTTGGTTTGCCCCCTCGGTTTCTCCTATGGGGTTTAGTTCATCATCGACCAAAACAACCTCCTTTTTCTGTCATTGCGAGCCGAAGGCGTGGCAATCTCGGTGGTGGGGTGTTTCTGGAGATTGCTTCGGGACTCTGTCCCTCGCAATGACATTATTCGCTAACGCCCTCTACTTGGGGTTCTATCGCCCTCTCTCTCGCTCCGCCCCTGGTTGAGCGTGCGTTAAGCTCCCTATTCATCCTGAGGATGGTTTCTCTCTCCTCAAGCCATGTCTTAAACTCCATCTCTGGCTCTTTAACCCCAATCTCATCCATTGCCCGCTTTCTTGAGTGGATGCCATTCTGAACCAGCACCTGCTCATTAGACACCAGTCTCTCCATATCCTGAGGTAATACCGGACCCCAGACTACCCGCAAATGGTTATCGCCAAAGTTCTCATTCTGGTATTTCTCCATTAGCTTCAGAATCATCCTGTTCCTCTGATTATAGGCGGCTGCCCTGATGAGCCCCTTTCGCCTCACCTTCTGTAATAACGGCTGAAGCTCAATCTCAAGGGCTACCCCTGACAAATCCCTGGTGGTGCCACCAAAGGCAGCCCGCGGCGATTCTGATATATCGTGCAGCATTCTATACAGCAAATCTATATAGCTAATGTGAAGCCCAACCCCACCACCCTGCAGTAGGTCAAGTAGATAGGCTTTAGCATCCTCAGGTATATTCCACACCGCCCCCGGCCTAACCGCAATATCCTCAGCCTCTTCCACATTCTCTAGGACGGCAATGGGATTACCTGATAGCTCCAGTATTCTTGATAGCTGGCTCATCGCCCGGTTAAGCTCTCGCTGCGGCTCTATAATCTGGGGCAAATCAGATATGCCCCAGAACTTCTTTGGCTCTCTCAGATTAGGATAGAGAATAAACGGAATAAAGCCATAGGGATTAGCCTTCCTCTCCACCTGAACATTATCAAGCCACAACTCAAATCCCTGAGCTGTCCATAGCTCAACCACGCTGGCCGTCTTGCCCTTAGGCTTTACTTTATACAGGATTTCTACCTCATCCGAGGTAAGGCTATACCTTGAGGCTACCCTCCACACCCGTGAAGTATCATCTCCCACTCACCAGGCGTAGATACCTTGAATATCAGGCGCCGTAACCCTGACACCTTTTGCCTCTTGGTCCCAGATAACCTTAAAGCAGGCATCACCAAGGATGGCACAATCAACCTCAGTCTCAAAGTCAAGCTGCTCCAGACTATTATCCTCATACACCCGGTGCAGGGCTGCCTCTGCTCTTCGGGCGTTGGCTCTAGCCTCATCTGAATCCTCTACTGCATCAACCACAAGATTAATACCAGACATTAGATATGAGGTAACCTTATCTATAACCACCTTGGCGTAGTTAAAAGTCAGCCGCTTCTCACCCCGTTTTGCGTAACCTTCCCATTGCTGACCGTGGTAGAAATCAAGTAGCTCTTTATAGCCCCTGAGCCTGTCCACATCTAAACGAGCCAACTCTGTAGGGGTAAAACCTTCACTCACTTTTAATCTCCTTTATTGCTGCTCACCATCAGGGGTGTCTAACCGGAACTTCACCCCCTGTTTCTTTATTTTCCCTATTTGGGGGCTGAGGAAAGGGAGTCATAGAGGGGCGTAGCCCCTCTGAAAAACCATCCTCCCCCTCTCGTTGTCAACGAGAGGGGGACCGAGGAGGTGAGGTTGATAAATAACTCTTTAATGCCCTCTGTACCGTTCTCTGGCTGAGCCCAAACATCAATGCTAGCTCCTTCACCCCCTTACCCTCAGTATTGAATAGCCTGATAATCTCCCTGTTCCGCTGTCTCTTCAGCCAGCGCTGCCTCCCCCCAGGCTCATCATAAATACATTTTAAAAACGGACAGTTAAGACAGTTTGATTTGTGACCTAAGAATTTATCGGCAAACTCACAGCCTTCATCCCGATAGTGGCAATACTCCGGTGGTAAATCCAGCTCAATACCACTGTCCCCATAAAAATTAGAAATCTCCCCGGGGGTATTCTCACCAGCTTGCTCCAACTCCACAGTTCACCTTCTAAAACCTAGCTATATGATGCCAGAATAGCACATATGTTCTAATATAGTCAATAGCATTTTGTCACATTTTGAGGACAAGGGGCTGCTATCGCTCAGATAGATGAGTGACAGTTCAAAGTATAAGAGTATCCTCCACTTTAGGTTGGGAACAAGCTCTGGTTGTTCGTTTCATTGCTAGGCACCTCTTCCTATTGTCATTGCTAGGCACCTTTTCCTATTGTCATTGCTAGGCACCTCTTCCTATTGTCATTGCTAGGCACCTTTTCCTATTGTCATTGCTAGGCACCTCTTCCTATTGTCATTGCGAGGAGCCTCTTCCTATTGTCATTGCGAGGCACAAAGTGCCGAAGCAATCTCCAGGCTCATCTTGTATTGGAAGAGACTAGGACTTGACAAAAATTACCGTTAGGGTTATTATTGTTTTAACAAAGTAATATTTACCTTGGGAGATATTATGGTGTTATTGGATAACTATTTCACTGTGATAGAAGCTAGCCATCAGCTTAGAGTCCATCCTGAGACTGTAAAACGGCTGTGCCGCCAGGGAGACTTACCGGCAGTAAAGATTCATAATACTTGGCTAATCAGTAGAGACACCCTTGATAATTTTGCTGGAACTTATAACTCCAACCGCGGTGCCAGAAAAAGATTAATAAAATAAATGGAGAGTTTAAAGAAGGTAAACTGCCAAATGAAACGTAGTAAAATCCTCCGAACTCTGCCTGTAGCTATTATCTTATCCCTGCTGATAGTGCTCATACCGTCCACGCCAGCCCTGGCAGCACCGGAAATTACCCTGTCTTCTACTTCAGGCTCAATAGGCACTAAGGTCACTATAACCGGAGCAAACTTTGAATCCTACCGGGGCGATATCATCTCTATTTTCTTTGATGGCGTAGAAATCGCTAACAGCCCCTTAACCGTCCCCGAAACCGGCTCTTTCACTACTTATTTTAATATCCCTGATGATGCCGCCCCTGGGAGAGCCTGGGTTAGAGTTAAAAGCGATATCGGCACTGAATTGGCGAGTAGTTCCTTTGTTACCTGGGAAACTGAGATTGAGCTCTACCCCGCAGACGGCGCCGTGGGCACTATAGTAACCATTAAAGGCAAGGGTTTTTATGCTGACGAAGCAGTAACCGTCTGCTACTACAATCGTACCAAAGAAACCCTGGGCACTGAGGTGGCTACCCCTGCCGGTGAATTTACTTGCACCTTCACTATCCCCGAAAGCACCGCCGGTGAGCACGAGATTATGGTAGAGGACGCCGAGGGTAACTCCACCAAAGCCAATTTTGAGGTGATTCCCTCCACCACCCTTAACCCAACCTCAGGAGCTATGGGAGATAAAATAACTGTCAGCGGCGCCGGCTTCGGCGATGATGCTGATGTCACCATCTACCTTGATAATATTGAGCTGGCCACAACTCAGACTGATAAAAACGGTAGCTTTGAAACCACCTTCTGTGTGCCAGTAGTAAAGCCCGACACCTACAATATTGAGGCAAAGGATGATGGCAGTAACAGAGGCAAGACAGGGTTCGCCATAACTGCTGGAGCTAGCCTCAGCCAGACTACAGGCAATGTCGGCACACCCCTCATTGTCAGTGGCACCGGCTTTAAGGTTGGCGCCCCAGTTACTATCACCTATGATGCTGTTGAAGTAAAGACAGCTATTATCGGTAACGACGGGGCTTTTTCCATCGCCTTCAATGTTCCCCCCAGTGTTGGCGGAAATCACACCATCATCATCACCGACGGCACCAGCATCATAAACCGCATCTTCACTATGGAATCGGAAGCACCACCAATACCAGCACTATTACTGCCAGAAGATACCGCTAAAGCCGAGGCAGAAGCATACTTTGATTGGGAGGATGTTGACGACCCTAGTGGCATAACCTATACTTTACAGGTTGCCTCTGATATTGATTTTAACACTATAATTTTGAAGAAGGCAGACCTGACTTACTCAGACTACTCCATTACTAAGGAGGAAGAACTACAGCCAACCATAAAGGAAGCCCCTTACTACTGGAGGGTAAAGGCTATAGATAGCGCTTCTAATGAGAGCCAGTGGTCAACCCCGGGGTCCTTCTATGTTGGCTCCTCATTTTCTCTCCCTGGCTGGGCGCTATATACCTTGATAGGGCTCGGCGCATTCTTAATCGGCTTCTTTACCTTCTGGCTGGGGAGGAGAACTGCTTACTATCGCTCGTTTAAGGGGTAGATTAAAGAGGCAAAGCCCTGCTATAATAATAGAAAATCTTCCCTTCCCTTATCGGGAGGGGAACTAAAGGGGGTAGATTGATAAATGAAACGTATTAAAATCTTCCGAATCCTAGCTTTAGCTGCTATCCTGTCCCTGCTGGTAATAGCTATCCCAGCCTCACCAGCCTTAGCCGCAGAAAGTATTGACCTGTCTCCAACCACCGGTGCGGTCGGCGATAAGATTGATATTGGTGGTTCCGGTTTTAAAACTGACGGCACAAGAGTATATATCTACTTCTCCAGTCAGGAGTGGGATGTAGGTGATGAGATTGATGGTGATGTTACCGTCTACTCACTGGTAAAAAAGAGAACCCCCGATGTCACTGGAGAACTGGATACCTATTTCTATGTCCCTGAAATACTTGATGAGGGTGATGATGGCGAGGATGACCCTGAAGATGTGGTTGGTGGCTACTACTATGTCTATGTTACCTATGGTGACAATGATGACATAGAAGCCGTTGAAGAGCTTACTGTAAGAGGCATGGAGCTGAGCCCGGACGAGGGCATGGTGAACACCGAGGTTGAAATCACTGGCGTTGGCTTTACCAACAGTAAAGACATTAAGTACATAAAATATGACGATGAAGAGGTAGATATAGAAAGTGGTGATGAGGGAACCGATAGGTACGGTGAATTTATCTCGTCTATTCTCATCCCCGAGAGCACCGCTGGTGAGCACACCATAACCGTTAGAGATAATTCTAACAAGGAGGCTTCAGCTACTTTTACCGTAGACTCTGAAATAACCATCACCCCCATCTCAGGCACTAAAGGTAATACGGTGGCAGTTACCGGAACCGGCTTTGGTGCCGAGACGGATGTTGCCATTACCTTTAATGATGTTACCGTTGCTACCAGTACCACTGGCCAGGATGGTAGTTTCACCGCCAGCTTTATCGTTCCTGATGTAGCCGCAGCTATCTATGATGTTGATGCCGAGGATGACGATAACAATGATGCCGAGGCACAATTCACTGTGGGAATAGCTACTGTTCTTACCATCAGCCCGGTTACCACCCAGGCTTCACCGGCTCATGCTGGCATGAATATTGCTGTTAGCGGCCTCGGCTTCAGAGCCAGCTCGGCCATAACCGTCACCGACTTAACTAGCGGTCTTCTGATAGCCACTACTACCAGCAATGCCGATGGAATCTTCCAGACTACCTTTGAGGCTGCCGGCGCTGCTGGGGAGCATGTTATCACTGCCAGTGACGGCACCAGTACCCTGCAGGTCTCCTTTATTATGGAGTCGCAGCCACCCTCAGCCCCAGCACTACTACTGCCTGAGGCTGCCACCAAGGTTGAAGCACAGGTATCCCTTGATTGGGAAACTGTTACCGACGACAGCCCCCCGGTAACCTATACCCTTCAGATTGCCACTGATGATAGCTTCACTCCCGCTTCTATACTGCTGGAGAAGAAAGGGTTGACTAAATCAGAATACACCACCACCGAGGCTGAGAAGCTATCATCAACCAAAGAGGAAGCCCCTTACTACTGGAGGGTAAAAGCTATAGATGCCATCTCCAACGAGAGTGAATGGTCAACCCCCGGCTCATTCTATGTTGGTGGCATTTCCTTTAGCCTGACCGGTTGGGTTCTATATACAGTGATGGGGGTTGGCGGCTTGATCCTCCTCGCCCTTGGCTACTGGCTGGGCAGGAGAACCACCTTCTATTAACCGCTATAGGTAACCCCATCCCCGCGACCCCCTCTCCTTATTAAGGAGAGGGGGTATTTTTTTGCTGACAACACACAGTCATTCATGGAGGTACGACACTGGAATTATGGCTCTAAATGCGATTCGCAGATATAATAGAAACAAAGCCTTGCACTTAGCGTTGAGTATGCTACAATTATTATAAGGATGCATACCAAGATATGCCTGAGCTAGAGATGAAAATATGAAAGTTCTGATAATTGAGGACGACCCTGAAATTATAGATGTAGTGGCTCTAACCCTTGAGCTTAAGTGGTCTGATGTCAACCTCATCTCCACCTTTTTGGGGGAGAAAGGGGTAGAGTTGGCTAAGAAAGAGCTCCCAGACATTATCATCCTCGACCTGGGGCTTCCCGATATTACAGGCTTTGAGGTTTTGAAGCAGATTCGTGCTTTCTCCGATGTGCCGTTGGTCATCCTCACCGTAAGGGGGGAGGAGATGGATAAGGTCAGGGGGCTGGAGTTGGGAGCTGACGACTATATGGTTAAGCCTTTCTCACCTGGTGAGCTTTTAGCTCGGCTGAAAGCCTTGCTTCGCCGCGGCCAGATGCCTGAAATAAAGGCTAAGGTTGCTGACAAACTTTTCGTCAGGGGTAAGCTAAGGATTGACTTTACCAGCCGGGAGGTGAGTGTTGGTGACAAGCTCGTGAAGCTGGGCCCTCGCGAGTATGACCTCCTTTATATGTTGGTGACCAATGCGGGGGTGGTGCTATTGAACCAGAAGCTCTTGGAGGAGGTATTTCCAGAGCACAGGGCTGATACTCAATTTCTCGACGTATATATCAAGAAACTCAGGGAGAAACTGGAAGAGGACCCCGATAGTCCAGAGATGATTCTCAGTGAGGGTGGGATAGGCTATAAGTTTGTCGGCTGGTAAAGCTGTCCTCACCCAATCTCTCAATATTACTGTTAAATCAAAATGCGCATTCGGCTCTCCTCAGCCTTGGCTATTGGCTGGGCAGGAGAACCACCTGCTATTAGGGTTATAAAAAGAGGGGCTAACTAGTCCGCTTCCACCTCTTCAGTTTTGACTGTGACCTCAAAGTCCGGCCAATCTTGCATTTCTGGAACTCTATCTAGGGCAGAAGCTGCTGTTTGCTCCGAAATCTCTAGTCGTGCACACCACACTCGCCGAATCTTCCCTCTTAGACTCATATGATAGCTTTCACACTCACTAGAATCTGCGATTTCTAGTTTCCGAGCGTTATTCGCAATGTCCGGAATAGCACCGCTATCACCAATAAGGAATATTGTGCGAGCACCTAATGTGGCGCATTTGGCTATTCGCTTTAGGTACGGCCTCTGACCTTCGAATGCCAATTTCCAACGTTCTCCAACTATGATTATACTAACCCTGAACCGCTTTTTTATATGATCCAGTGCTCTTTTGGTTCCGGACGGATGCTCCCGTGTTGCCTCCACTGCGAAATCAATGAAGTTTACAATCCACTGCTGGTGTTGTGTCCGCGTGTCAGCAGTATGCACCCTGCCCGCATAATCTCGGAGCTCAGGGAGCAGTATTCTGGTGAAGTACCCATGCTCATGTAATCCGTACAAGGTGTCGTAGTCCTTTTGAACATCTGGGTTGGTCTTGAGTTTATGTTCAAGAACATCCTGTTTAAAGTATAGTAAACCCTCACGTAGATCGTTTCGCTCTAGCACGGCTTGTACAAAGACTAAATCCAGTGCATGCCTGAATTCACTCCATAAGTAGTTACGTGTCTCAGGTACGAGTCCTGACTTGCAGTAAAGCAAGGCGCCTTCCACAATATTCCGGTGCGGATTCTCGGAGTAGTCAAGCCTGATGATAATCCTTCCATCGCGAAAGAAGGAATCCGGAGAGAGTTCACCCGATGTTACCCATACGAGTGAAGCAGGGTGCGGAAGCAACCTCTTTCCTTCGCATCCAAATTCTTTAACTGCCCTGTTTAGGTTACCCTCAACTTCATTGCAAACTACAACTCGTTTTAGCCCAAGTGGCAAATAACCGATTTTTCTCAGCAGGGACGCGACAAATAGCTTGGCTCTTTCTGGGAATACTGCTTTAAGTAGTTTCCAGAGCGCTACTAGTACGACAACCGGAATCGCCACTTTACCGGCGACTATTTGTGCTCCAGCCAATTGTATTTGGGGAAGTAAAAGCCAAACGGCGGCGACTACCACAAGAATGATAACCACCGCCGCTACTGTCGCATTTCGTGCCATTCTATTCCTTCAAAGCGAATTCTACGAAGCACTGAGGCTTGTTACATAGGAATCCTACCTTACGATCCTCCATAGGGAATACCAACTTAAGATTTGTGTAATCCACCATTTCATTGCATATATGGCAACGACACTCTCCTCCTTCGAACTTATCATGGAGACCTAGCTCTTTAATTAGACGTGCCACATCCTCACTTAGGACAGCATCCACATTCACTTTATCTATAACTGCCATATCTTAAATCACCTCCATTTTCTCGGATTGTCTCTTATTAGCATCATTTATTGATACATCCCGACTCCCCCTCAATAACAATTTTAGTTTAAAATCAAGCATTTGGCAAATATTTTATTTCATATTGAGCCTCCTTGCCTAATAGCTCCCCCTCGCCCCACGCGGTGCATACCGATTGCCAGCTTCCACCAGAAGCGCCAGGCTCATCACAAAATCGTCATGCCCCTGCGAAGGTTCCACATAGAAATTCATCGTCTGATTGGGACGATATTGGCTCTTAGCCCTCTCTATCTCAAACCAGAACTCCTGCCCCTCGGCTGAGCCATCCCCGGCATACATCTTTACCCTGCCTGAGTTAATGGCTGCCAGCAGGGCAAAACCTAACTCCGACTTTGACCGAGCAGTAAAGGTGAATGGAATAACCCTTGAACCCAGTGACTGCCTGAGGAATGAGCTCACCGGTTGACCAACCCCGGTAGCATCAACCACCACCTTACGGCAGTGCCACACATTTTTGAGAATGTCAATTAGCTGGGGATAGAGTTCAGCATGCTTCCTGCCTGTCCACCAGTAGTGCTCCACCACCCTGACCCTGGGCTGTTTAATCATGTCATCACCGGTAGAAAAATCTAGCTCGCCGATAGTAACCACGGTAGAATCCTGGCGTGGCTTCACTGCTCTCAGCATTGACCCTTCCCCCGCCTCAGCCTCCCCGGCTAGGTCAATGCCGGCCACATACACCCTGCTGCCTTCGGGCTGATGCTTTCTTAGGTGCTCCCCTTGAAGCTGAGCCCGCTGCTGTAGGCTCAAAAAACCGCCACCGCCACGTATAGGTAGCAGCCGATACTGGGTCAAAAAGAGGGGGTGATTCTCCCCCAGGCGCTCCCTCTCTGCTTCCACATAGGCTAAATAGTCGGCGTTATACTTGGCTATCTCTTGCCAATCATAGCGGAAGTGGCGTTTCACCCCGTCCCCTCTCTCCAGTTCCAGATTGGTCTGCTTTACCTCCTCAAGCAGGGTAGAATCATCCCAGGTAGTGCCATAGTGAACAGTAGTAACATTGGTAGTTGCCCCCATCGGCTTGAACTCCTTATTATACTTTTCCTTGCTGACATCCTGGGACTCATCTATTTCCAGCAGTATATGGGCGGTGTTGCCCACCACATTAGCTGACTCATCAGCCGATAGGAATACAGCCCTCGCCTTAGCCAGCCTGATGATGTAGCCCAGCTCAGCTACCCAGATGCCATTAAAGCCAGCATCGTTTAGCCTGTCCTTTAACCGCATCATAGAGATAACCGTCTGTGGTTTAAAGGTCGGTGAACACTTCACCAGGTTCTGCGGCTCGGCCATATACATGGTTAACAGTAGAAGCTCAAGCTGAGCTGATAGCTCATTCTTACCCCCCTGCCGCGCCATCTCCACCGAGAAAGTAAGCCCCTTCCTGCCAAAAATACTATTGACTATAGCCCGGGCTACCTCCCTCTGATAGGGACGTAATTTATTTATATGTTCTATTGACATAACATTAGACATAACATTCTTTTTGTGCTATAAATTTTTAATAAAAGGAGGTGTATTATGGCGTTTCCTATTACTGCTGTGCAAGATGCTTGGGATAGGCAAGGAGGAAAATGTGCCCCTCTTAAACGCCCCACTGTCAATATTTCGCAGTAAAGGGGAAGCCCGAAGGGGCGCCAGCCCCTTCGGAAACCATAGTTCCCCCTTCCCTTATTAAGGGAAGGGGGTCAGGGGGATAGGTTCCCCTAATTCACTACTTATTAATAGTGGCTCCAATGCCAATTCCCAGTGGCAGGGCAACATCTCTAAGGACATTACCTATCGCCTCCTTTAAGCCCTTCCTCTGCTCTTTGCTCATGTTATAGCTAGTCTTAACCAGCCCCGCCAGGGTATTGGTCGCCTGCATGATGAGTTTTATATTCTCCGGGTCATGCTCAAGGAGTGACTTTATCTTCACCCTTAATAGGGCAATCTCATCATCAATACCCTCAACGCCAGTGGCTAGCTCAAAGTCGAGCCGCTCTGCCTCATCAAGGACATTGGCGTAGAAACCATGCTTCCTAGCGTTCTGGTTGTCCGGCTGGCCGCCTCTTTTTCTCCTTACTTTTGTTGGCATGTGGTTTTTCTCCATTGTTCAGGCGCCTGGCAGTGGCGAGGACAATGGTGTGGGCTGCCAGGTCCCATCTCCGAGTTTCTACGGCTAACCTCAATAGCCTCATGCCCCTCTCCTTTACATAACTAGAAAAACGATTCCTATCTAATTAGCTTTGATTCGTTTCCTGATTAAAATTATAGCACATATGTTCTATCCTGGCTATAAAGTTTTGTCACCTTTTAAGAAATATCGCCTCAGGAGGTCATTTAGCAACCTATCCCCTGTCCTCCTCCCCTTAACATGGGAAAGGGAGTGTAGCTAAGAGAGGGGTGAAGCCCCTCTCTATAGTTTCTTCCCCCTCTCCTTTTAAGGAGAGGGGGATTAAGGGGGTGAGGTCAATAAAAATCTCCCTCAATTGATATTAAGCCGTAGCCGTTATACAATAGGCTGGAGCTAAAAAATGAGTATCGCCAAGCAACTTTACCAGCTACAGGAGATTGACCTGGAGATTGAGTCCAATGAGCAGGCTCTCAACCAAATTGCCAGCCAGCTTGGAGACAGTCAGGCGGTGGTTAGCACTCAAGCCCGACTGACATTGGAGAACCAGCACTTGGAAGAATTGGGACGGCAGCAACATTCTGTAGAATGGGAAATAGATGACCTCACCGGTAAGCTGACCGCTCTTGAACAAAAGCTGTATAGTGGCAAGATAAATAACCCCAAGGAGCTGACCAGCCTCCAGCAAGAGGTTGACGGGCTAAGAGTTAGGCGTAACCATCTGGAGGATAAAGCGCTGGAGATAATGGAGGAGGTTGAGGCAGTTACAGCCGGTGTAGCCAGCATCAGTAGCCAGCTTAAAACATTGGAGGCTGAGTGGCATAGCCAGCAGCAGCGATTATCTGCTGAGATGGAGCAGCTCAAAACCGTGCTATCTCGCCTTAGAGATAAGCGAGAACTACTGTCAGCCGAAATTGACAAGATTGACCCTCAGGCAATTGACTTCTACCATGAACTTAAAAGGCAGAAGGGGCAGGCGGTGGCGAAGGTAGTGCAGGGGATATGCCGCGGTTGCCGAATATCATTACCCTCAATTGAGTTGCAGCGGGCAAGAGGTGGTAGCCTGGTGCAATGCAGCAGTTGCGGGCGCATCCTATTCTTGGACTAAGATAATAACCACAGGAGTTTTACCACGGATAGGTTCATAGTTGACTTGTAACCCCTTCCATACTAAAGTGTAGGTAGGTCAAGTAAACCGGGTGACCGCCCGCCCTAGGCGGGAGGAAAGTCCGAGCTCCACCGGGCAGGATGCTGGGTAACACCCAGGAGGGGCGACCCTACGGAAAGTGCCACAGAAACATACCGCCCTGACTTAATTGGGGCAAGGGTGAAATGGTGAGGTAAGAGCTTACCAGCGGTTGGGTGACCAGCCGGCTGGGTAAACCCCATCTGGAGCAAGACCAAATAGAGGGATAATAGGCTGCCCGGCCTGTTCCCCGGGTTGGTCGCTTGACCCTGATGGTAACATCAGGGCTAGATAGATGGTCACCGCTCCGACCAGTCGGAGTACAGAACTCGGCTTATAGGTTTACTTGACCTTTTTCCCTAATTCAAGATTAGGGTTAAGAAAAGGGAAGCAAAGTTTAATAACCGAGCGCAGTGAAGCATAATCAAGGTTAAAAATATACTGCTAACAACCGTCAGTGAGTTTGCTAGCCAGGCCTGTTAAGCATATAGTAGATGGTAATGGAAACGCTTAATCCGGTTGCCCGTGACTTTGTTATCTTCTGCGTTCACCGCTGCCATAAGGAGTGGCCAGCACTTTACGACGAGATGTGTTGGGTAGCCGGCCATCGGCTATTCCGAGGGCTGGGCTATGCTGAGTTAAGAAAGGCAGGACTATCCCTTAGTCTTACCAATATAGAAGACACTATTAGGATGGTAGATACCACCACCGCTCAAGTAGAAGGTTTACAGCCATAAAGCTACGAATTTTACCTCCTAATATCAAACTACCCTGTATAAACTTTGGGATTGTTTATTAACCCTATCCCCATTATTCCCTTAATAAATGAATTTTACCACAAAAGCTTTAATGGGAGAGTAAGCCCGATGTCAAAAAGAATAAAAATCATGGTGGTAACCCTATTATTGGTGGTGAGCCTGGCTTCATCCTTTGGAGTTGGCTATGCTCTAGGTAGCAGAACCCTTCCCAGCCCAAGTCAGGGTCTGGGTAGTGTGGAGCAGGCGTGGAATATCATCTTCCAGGATTATGTGGACAAGGACAGCCTTGATGCTAGCCTACTGAGCCAGGCAGCCATCAAGGGTATGGTAGAGGCACTGGATGACCCCTACACCTCCTACCTGGATGCTGAAACCTATCAACTGAGCTTAAGCAACCTGCAAGGGAAATTTGAGGGTATCGGAGCCTATATAGCAATCAAGGATGAGCAGTTAATAATTATTGCCCCCATCGCTGATTCACCAGCGGCTAAGGCAGGTATTAGAGGTGGTGATATAATCTTGGAAATCAATGACAAGTCTGCCTCTGAGATGAGTCTGGCTGAGGCTGTGCTTTGCATTCGTGGGGCAAAGGGGACATCGGTCAGGCTCCTTATCCTTCACCAGGGGGAGACCAAACCTCAGGAAATTGAAATAGTTAGAGCTGAAATCGAGGTGCCCAGCGTCCGCTTTGAGATGAGGGGAGACATCGCTTATATTAATATCACCAATTTTTCTGAGGACACCGATAAAGAGCTATCCCCGGTGCTGAAGGGTATAACCCAGGAGGCAGCTACGGGCATCATCCTTGACCTGCGCAGTAATCCCGGTGGCCTGCTGCAGACAGTGGTTGATGTAGCTAGCCACTTTTTGGAGGCGGGCGTGGTTGTCAATGTAGTGGATAATCAAGGAAAGTCTACCCCTTTGACAGTTAAGCCCAACGGAGTGACTACCAATCTGCCCTTAGTTGTTCTAGTAGATGGCTACAGTGCTAGCGGCAGCGAGGTATTGGCTGGAGCTCTTCAAGACCATGCTTGCGCCACTATTGCTGGCACCACAACCTATGGCAAGGGTAGTATTAATACCTTGCATCAGCTTAAAGATGGCTCAGGATTATATATTACTACTGCTCGCTGGCTCACCCCCAATGGTCGCCTTATAGAGGGTAAAGGGATAGACCCTGACTATGAGCTTGAGCTTATGGGAGAGGATGCTATCCAATGGGCTATAAACTACCTGAAGGGTAAGTAGATAGCCCGGCTGAAAAAAACTAAGGAGACGCTGATGGCTGAGCCAGGGTTTTCACCATATAGTCTCCCTGTGAGCTGTAGCCAAACTCAGAGTGGTAGTATTCCTTAGCTCCAATTCCACTCAAGACTACCATTCGCTCCACATGAAACTCCTCACCAGCAATTCGCTCAGCTTCCCTTAGTAATGCCTTACCCAAACCCTTATGCTGAGCTGCGGTTGGGGCTTGCTGGCTGAGGGGAACCTCAGGACCATATATATGTAATTCCCTTATCAGGGCTAAATTTCCCTTGGTCTCTTCCTCCAGCTTAGCTATGGGCTTAGATTGAATCCTCATCCGTAGCAAGCCAAATAGCGTCTCATTTTCATCCTCAAAGGACAGAAAAATCTCCTTACCGCCTGAAGCTTCATAATCCATTCTTACCATATGAGGCTGACCTATTTCCCAGCCTCCTTGGGCTCGGTGACCATACTCTCGACACCTGATGCACTTACATTCAATCGCTTGCTGCATCATTCGTTGCTTAACCACATCCCGCAGCGAATCCTTTAGACCGCCCACAATAAACTTGGATGGGATGTCGCGCAGCACCCTTGAAATTCTGACATACTTAGGCACTAAGGACTTAATATCAACAATCAGGTTAATCATAGTCTCATCATTGTAGGGCTGGTAGCGCCCATCCTGATACCACTTCTCTAGCTCAGTGCCCTCTACTACCATGGTGGGATATAGCTTCAAGCCATCTGGTTTAAAGCGGGCATCACTAAATAGCCTCGCTGATAGCTCTAGGTCCTCTTCAGGAGTTGAACCAGGCAGCCCCGGCATCCAGTGGTAGTGCACCTTAAAGCCATGTTCCTTGAGCAATGTGGTGGCTTTAACTACATCCTCCACCTTGTGCCCTCTCCTGACCAGTCGGTAGATTTCATCATCTAAGGTCTGAACTCCCAGTTCTACTCTGGTGGTGCCAAATTCAAGCATCCTGTCTATCTCCTCCTGTTGACACCAATCAGGTCTAGTCTCTATGCACAGCCCGGTGCAGCGATGTTTAGCTGTTTCGTTAAGTCGCTTTGCCTCTTCTAGGCTAGCTGATTCCTCACCATTTAGCGCATCAAAGCAATCCTTAATAAATTGGTATTGATAATCCTGGCGGTAAGCCAGAAAAGTGCCTCCCATTACTATTAGCTCAACCTTATCTGTAGGGTGCCCCATTTCGGATAGAACTTTTAGCCTTAGCTTAATCTGCTTCTTGGCATCATAGTTACATTTTCTAGCTCGTAATACTGCTGGTGACTCTGGAGTATAGCTCTGGGGTGTGGTTGCGTAGGTGGGGCAGTATATGCATTGCCCCGGGCACTTCAGCGGCAGGGTCATCACCGCTACTGGGGTAACGCCAGATATTGTCCTAGTGAGTTTTCTCATAGTATACTTCTCTTAAAAACAGTTTAACAGATTAAAACTCACCACAACAACCTAATGTTCGGTTAAATAAGGATGTCTAAGAGAGACCAACGCCCTTTTGAAAGTCGCCTCCAACGTGAGGAAGCTCAAAGGGGACAAAGGGGGTGAGGTGGTTACCAATCCAAAAGATATATTCAATCAGATAGCCCCAAGCTGGTACAACTTCAGGCACTGGTCTATATTTCGTAGTGAGTTGGAGTCACTGGCACACCGGTGGCAGAAGGGAAAGTTACTTAATATTGGCTGTGCCCATGGACCAGATTTTTTACCCTTTAAGCGTGGCTTTGACCTATGTGGGGTGGACTTCTCTGCTGAGATGCTGAAATTTGCCCGAAAATACTCCCAAAAATTTAACTTCGCCGTAAACCTGTCGTTAGCTGATGTTAGACATTTACCCTATTCTGACGCAACCTTTGACTGGGCAATCTCAGTGGCTACCTACCACCATGTGAAAGGCACGGACGAAAGGCAAGCGGCGCTAAACGAACTGAGGCGGATATTAAAACCGGGTGGTGAAGCCTTTATTACTGTATGGAACCGTTGGCAACCCCGATTTTGGTTTAGCCGCCGGGAGGTAGCTGTGCCCTGGCGGACAAGAGGCAAGATCCTGTATCGCTATTACTACCTGTTTTCTTACCCCGAACTGGAAAAACTGGTGAACAAGGCTGGCTTTGAGGTGCTCAAATCCTTTCCCGAAAGCTCCTACCACTTCCCTATAAAGTTCTTCTCTCGGAATATCTGCCTTCTAGTGCAGAGGAGTGGGTAGATAAAGTAGCCAAATTAGGCACGCAATATCGCTTTTATCTGCTCTACCTGATAAGACTGAGGTCTCTCTTATCTACACTCCCCCTTCCCTTATTAAGGGAAGGGGGCCAGGGGGATGGGTTACCAAACGAACTCTTTATGGCTAAATTGACAAGTTTACAAGCTTATAGCTATGATGGCTAGTCAATGGGGGGGAATAGGATGAATAAAAGCAGGAGGTTTTCACAAATGCTAATCCCAACAATAATAATGGGATTACTTGCCATTGTCCTTATCTTTATCAGCTATAACAAGGGAGGAGGGGAACATATTCTAGGATTAAAATCAGCGGGAAGCATGCTACTACAAATTGCCCCTTTATTAATCTTTGCCTTTATTATAGCTGGGATGGTTCAAGTTCTTCTTCCTGTTGAAATGATATCCAAGTGGGTAGGCACAGAATCCGGTTTTCGGGGTATCTTAATTGGTACCGTAGTTGGTGGTTTTGCACCGGGTGGCCCCTATGTCAGTTTGCCTATTGCTGCTGGACTGCTACGGGTAGGAGCGAGTGTAGGCACCATGGTAGCCTTCTTGACTTCATGGTCGTTATGGGCGGTTTCCAGGTTGCCAATGGAGATAGGTATAATGGGTTGGAAATTCACGCTAATTCGTATTGCCTGTACCTTTTTCTTCCCCCCAATTGCTGGTCTGATAGCCAATAGATTATTTTCAGGGGTAGTGTTATATGGATAATACCGCTAGACTTTGTTAACCGCGGTCTTGATTGCCTAACTAATCAAAAGAAGGAGGATATCATGCCAATAGTCACCGTTGAAATGTGGGAGGGGCGCACCCTGGAGCAGAAGAAGCAGCTCGTGGAGGGCATAACTTCTTCATTTGCCAAAATTGGCACTTCTCCAGAAGTAGTGCAGGTCATCCTCAAAGACAACCCCAAGCGCAACTGGGCAATTGGGGGAAAACTCTCTTCAGAAGAGTGAACTGGTAGCTACCGAGCAATTTGGTAGAGGGGTATCCCCCACCTTTTGCAGTGGGCTTGCTTTAACCGATGTAGCTGTGCCTGGAACGGGGCTGAGGTGATATTTTCAGTGGACATTATCACTGCGTCCTCTCCATTATCTGTATAGTAGCCACGGCGAAGACCTACCTGGGCGAAGCCATACTTGTAATAGAGATTCTGGGCGGCAGTGTTGGAGGCACGCACCTCAAGGGTAATGATATGGGCATTTAGCTCCATAGCCAGGGCTATAACTAATATGAGTAGCAGCTCCCCTATCCCCTGGCGACGGTTTATACCCCGCACTGCGATGTTTGTTATGTGAGCTTCATCAGCCGTAATCCAGAGACCAGCAAAACCCTTAATGTATTGCCTACCCGATGAAGGTGGTTCATTGCTCAAGAAACGGTTGTGGTTAAATAATCGCCTTACCTTGGAGGCTAATCTAGAGATACCTTTCTCTAAGGAAGCTTCCACCTTGGGCTCCTCAACCGTTTCTTCTTCATCGCAGGCGACGATGTAACGGGCTAACCGATTTTGTAGCTCACGTTCATAGTTAGCTGCTGGCCACAGAGTAGGGAAGGCTTCACGGTCAATCTCTGTGACCTGGGTAATATCTCCCTTGTGCATCAAACGCACATGGCAAGGCAAGCCTTTACCCCCTTAAACCAAGTTTTAATTTTACAATTATTGTAGCACATTCTATTTCCTAATAGCATACCCTGCCTAGTCTAGATTACAGCTATCTTTTTGCATCTTCCTTCGTTATACTATGTGCACAGGATAACGCCACAATTGCTGTTAAATGGGTGGGAGTTGTCAGGTGCAAAATGACGAAAGCCTCGTTCGGCGAGCGCAACAGCATGACCAGGATGCCTTTGCCCAGCTATATGAGGAATATTTCGATAAGATATATCGGTATATAACCCTCAAGATAGGAAATAGGACAGAGGCAGAGGATATGACACAGCAGGTCTTCCTCAATGCTATTAAGTCTATCTCCTCCTTCAGGTGGAGGGGTATACCCTTCTCTGCCTGGTTATTTCGTATTGCTCACAACCAGATGGTTGACTACTTCAGGAAGAAAGCAAAGCACGCTACTATTTCCCTTGATGAAGTGCTGGTAAGTAACGGTAATAACCCACAGTTAGTGGCTGAGCAGAATCTGGATATTGAACGGCTACTTTTAGCCACTGAACAATTGACTCAGGCACAGCGTGAGGTAATTTCTCTCCGTTTCGCCGGCGAGCTATCAATTGCTCAGGTAGCCAGGGTTATGGGCAAAAGCCAGGGAGCAATAAAGGCGTTACAGCATAGTGCTATAGTAGCCCTGCGCAAAACACTATCGGTGGAGTAAATGAGAAAGTCTAGAGAATTTGATAATGTCTTGAATGAATGCTTGGAGCGCCTGCTGGTTAACGGCGAGACCATAGAGCAGTGCCTGGCAAGCTGCCCAGAAAGGGCAACCGAACTTAAACCACTGCTCCAGACAGCTCTGGTGGCTAAGAATGCCTCGGTTATCCAACCTCGCCCCGAGTTTAAAGCCAGAGCCAGATACCAGTTCCATTTGGCACTCCAGGAAGTAGCTGCTAAGAGAAGTCGCCCCCTCTTTGGCTGGCATATACGATGGGCAACAGCAATAGCCATAGTCCTTATCCTGCTGCTGACTGGGGGTAGCACCGTGGCAGCGGCTGACAACAGCATGCCTGATGGACCTCTGTATGGGGTAAAGCTGGCTACAGAGCAAGTGCGGTTAACACTCACCCCTTCTGAATTAGGCAAGGCACAGCTTTATGCTAGTTTTACCGATAAAAGGGTGCTTGAGATAACTCGTATGGCTGAAGAAGGTAAATCAGAGCAAGTGGAGCGAACCACTCAACGACTTAATGCTCACCTGGCGATGATAGCCCAGCTGGTCTCAGTTTATGAGGAGGAGGCGGGGGTGCTAATGGCACCAGCGCCGGCAAAGGTACCCGGGTCATCTAGGCAGGCTGAAGGCAAATCTTTTCCTGCAAATCAGGCTAATAGGCGGGCTAAACTTAGAGCAGACATGGCATACTATGCCATTCATCACCCAGCGGTTCTACGCGCTGCTTTAAGGCAAGCTCCGGAAGCAGTTAAGCCTGCCTTGCTCAGGGCTATTGCCGTGTCAGAAGCTAACTACGAAAAAGCCCTTGAGGCTTTGGACTAGCCTCAAACCATTTCCCTACCTAACCTAAGTCGCCACTAACCAAGTAGTAACTTTTTCGTTATATATTGATGAGGGTGATGCTTAGTGACGTAAATGGCAACGGTTGTGTCAAGTTTTTAACCAATTGAAAGGAGGTTCAAGGTGAAAAGGAATATATTACTGGCGGCAAGCCTAGCATTAGTGATAGCAATGGTCGGTTTGTGTGGTTGTACTACCGGTAGTACCAGCTTTGGGAGATTGCCCTCAAGCTTGGAGGTTAACCTGAATAGCCAGCAGGAGGGGATTTGGGTTACGGGACAGGGTAAAGTAGCTGTTGTTCCTGACTTGGCTACCCTGAGCTTGGGCATTGAAGCCCAAGAGGCAACCGTAGCTGAAGCTCAAACCCAGGCGGCTGAAGCCATGGAGAAGGTGATGACAGCTCTAACCGATAATGGTGTGGAGGAGAAGGATATTCAAACCCAGTATTTCAGCATTCGCCAGGTAACAAAATGGGATAGCGATACAGAAGAGGAAATCGTGGTTGGTTACCGCGTAACCAGTAAAGTGAATGCCAAAATAAGGGAGATAGATAAAATCGGTTCTATTATTGACGCTGTAGCCGAGGCTGGGGGAGACCTTACTCGGATAGATAGCATCGACTTTTCTGTGGATGACCCCTCGGATTACTATGAAGAAGCCAGGCAAAAGGCAATGGCTGATGCTAAGGCTAAAGCGGAGCAACTAGCTGAGCTGGCTGGGGTTACCTTGGGTAAGCCAACCTTCATCTCTGAGGGCGCGCAGATTTCTCCCGTCTATCCACGCGGCGTATATGAAGAAGCTCCGATACCGGAAGAAGCAGCCCCTACGACACCAATCAGCCTTGGAGAGACGGAGCTCAGCCTTACCATTCAGGTAGCCTATGCTATTCTGGACTAACCGGGACAAATCTAAATCAGAGGTGAAATATTGTGTCTAAAAAAGTAAAGATTCTTATCTCATTGGTGGTAGCCATACTCTTGCTGGCAATGGGTGGCACAGCCACGGTAATGGCTCAAGAGGAGGAATCCATACCACCACCAAGAACGGGGGGAGAGGGTGTTCTAGCCGGGGTCGCCGATATTCTAAACATCTCCCAGGGGGAGCTAGTTAGCGCCTTTAACCAGGCACGGCAAGAGATGAGGCAGGAGACCTTTCACAGGTTTCTCAATAAAGCTGTGAAACAGGGGCGTCTCACTCAAGATGAGGCTGGCCAAATCACAGACTGGTGGGAGCAGAGGCCAGAGGCTGTAGACCGAATCTGCTTATCCCGCTTCTTTAACTCACCACCCTTAGGCAAGGCTCACCGGTGGAGCGGTGATAGAGAATGTTGGGGGGTGAGACCGTATAGACCAGTTGATTGAGCTATCTCGTAAGCTCTATGATTAACAAGTGAGGCAGCCTCAGCCACAGGCTGCCTTTTATTTTGCCCATATCCCCCTGCCTGCCTCCCTTGCCTCTGCTTCCATTTCCTCTAGATAGCCCTGGTATCTAGTATCCGGTGGGTAGGCTTTAGCTTGGGCGAGTCCTTGCCTAACCAACTCAGCATTAACTAATATATCATCTACATAAACATAGCGCAGTAGCCGTCCGTATCTATCTGTCTCGGAGACATCCCGTTCTAAACGTACCTTCTTACCTTCTACCAGCTTATAATTAGCCTGCCATGCCTCCATACCAAAAGCTTCCAGTTTGGGGTGAACCTCAGGAGCATCAATGCCAATATACCTGACGCTGTAACCACCCTCTATGGTGATAGTATCCCCATCAATTACCTGGACAACCATGGCTGTGTCGGGTGGTGAGCTACAACTGCCCAGAAGCAAAATGAGGGAAAGCATAATAATTAGAAGCCAAGTTTTACTGCCCATTCTATCAAAGCGGTTAGTTAAATTTGCTACCTTACCACAGGGTTGGCTGAGGGGGCTTTTCTTTATTATAGGGTAGACCGAGGTGCTGATATGCCAATTGGGTAGCCAATCGACCACGAGGGGTTCGCTCCAGAAAACCCAGTTGCAGAAGATAAGGCTCATAGACATCCATAATCGTATCTGCCTCCTCGCTGATGGAGGCAGCAATGGTTTCCAGCCCCACCGGGCCACCATTAAACTTGTCAATGATAGTACGCAGTACCTTGTGGTCTATCTCATCCAGCCCTATATGGTCAACCTCAAGTTTAGACAGCGCCTCAACTGCCACTGACTGGGTGGCTATGCCATCTGCCATCACCTGGGCATAGTCTCTGACTCGCTTGAGCAGTCGGTTAGCCACACGAGGCGTGCCTCTAGCCCGGCGGGCTATTTCCTTCAACCCCTCGTCCTCGGCTTTCACCTGGAGAATTCGGGCTGAGCGTTTGAGGATTGTTTCTATAGATGCTTGGTCGTAGAAATCTAGGCGATAGATGGCGCCAAATCGGTCTCGGAGGGGTGGACTCAGCAGGGCAAAGCGAGTAGTGGCACCAATCAGGGTAAAGGCGGGTAGGTTTAGCCTCAAGCTTTTAGCACCAGCTCCCTTACCTATAATAATATCCAGAGCAAAATCTTCCATGGCTGGATATAACACCTCCTCTACTACCCGACTGAGGCGGTGGATTTCATCAATAAAAAGTATATCCTGGCTGCGGAGGTTAGTTAAGATAGCCGCTAGGTCTCCAGTGCGCTCTACCGCTGGACCTGAGGTAATCTTGATATTAACCCCCATCTCAGCAGCTATAATATAAGCCAGGGTGGTCTTGCCTAGACCAGGTGGACCGTAGAGTAGTACGTGATCCAGTGCCTCACCCCGCCCTTTAGCAGCCACGATAGCTATATTCAGATTGTCCTTAATCCTAGTTTGCCCAGTGAAGTCATCAAGGTGTCGGGGTCGGAGGCTGGTATCAAGTTGTATGTCCTCAGTGCTACGTTTACCCGATATAACGCGCTCTATTTTAACCTCACCCCCTTAGGCTCTTATTTAATAAATCCCCTTTTAATAAACAACCCTATTATACCACGTCTTTACCCCGGTCAATATAAATAAATCTCACCATAGTAAATCGGCAACAGAGCCCATTTATCAGAACTAGATTAAAGGGTAGACCCATCTTACAGAAGATATTCATATATAAATTCCTCCCCCCACCGAGGTCTCCTGAGCCGACTCGCCTCGTGCGTGGGGGTTAAAGCAGATTCTCGGGGAGGGGAAATGAAAGATTTTTCTGGGTGCTTAACGGGGATGAGATTAATAAACAAAACTTGCAATAAAATAGAGCTGCCCTCATTATGATAGGACAGCTCCCTATTATTACAGTAATCAAATCGTGGCGTCGGAGACCCTAGCTAGCCTCGCTTGCTCTTCTTCTCCGGATGCTAACTCCGGCACTTCCTTAGAACTTGGGTAGCAGGCTGGGATTAGCTTACCAATGATTACATTTTCCTTAAGCCCAATCAGTTTATCTACCTTGCCATAAATTGCGGCATCGGTAAGCACTCTGGTAGTCTCCTGGAAGGACGCTGCTGCCAGCCAGCTATCAGTGTTCAGCGAGGCTCTGGTTATACCCATTAATACCGTGTGAGCGGTGGCTGGCTCACCCCCTTCAGCCAATACCTTAGCATTAATGTCTTCATAACGAAACCTGTCTATCAACTCTCCGGGCACTAGGTCGGTGTCACCTGAGGAATCAATACAAACCTTGGCTAGCATCTGATGAACGATGACCTCAATGTGCTTATCATTTATGTTCACCCCTTGGGAGCGGTACACCTTTTGTACCTCATCTACTAGGTACTGTTGGACTGCCTCCTTGCCCAAAATATGCAGTATATCCTGTGGGTTGATAGAGCCATCGGTAAGTTGCTGCCCCGCCTTTATTTGGTCTCCATTTTGAACGCGAATATGGGTGGCAGCCGAAACAACATACTCTCGCTCCTCCCTCTCCTCATATTTGATAGCTAACTGCTTAGCTTCAATAACTACCTCACCAGCCACACGAGCTAGGATGGCTTGAGTTTCAGTGGTTAGGGCTACTGACTGTGATGAAGCTTCACTCTCAGGGGCTTGACAGGCTAGCACTGCTCCTATATCTACCCATTGACCATTGTTCACCATGACTTGCCAGCCACGAGGTAGTGAATACTCATCACGGAATACCTCAGAACTAGTAACCTTAATCCGTTTCCCCTCTTCATTATCAATTACCTCAGCTACCCCATCTATTTCTGAGATAATCGCTTGGGTCTTAGGCAGTCTTGCCTCAAAGAGTTCTTCCACCCTGGGCAGACCGCTAGTGATATCAAGTCCTACCACGCCGCCAGTGTGGAAGGTGCGTAGCGTTAGCTGAGTACCCGGCTCACCGATGCTCTGAGCGGCAGTTATGCCCACTGCAGTTTTGGGAGCAACCAGACGCCTACGAGCGAGGTCTCTGCCGTAGCACCGTTGGCAGGCTCCCTGCCTTGACTGACAGCTAAGAGGCGACCTGACATGAACTTTGGTTATCCCAGCATTAACAATTTCATTTACCTTCTGCTCATCAATTTCCTCATTCTGCTCAACAATGGTTTCTCCACTCTGGGGATTAACCAGTTTACTAGCAGCCAACCGACCTGTTATTCGCTCAGCAAGTGGTGGTAGTAGCCCCTTTTCCTGCGGTTTAGACAGCCATATGCCGTCTAGAGTCCCGCAGTCCTCCTGAAGAGTGATAACATCCTGGGCAACATCTATGAGGCGTCTGGTGAGATAACCGCTACCTGACGTCCTCAGGGCAGTATCGGCTAATCCTTTGCGGGCGCCATGAGTAGAAATAAAGTACTCCAGAACACTAAGCCCTTCACGAAGGCTCGACTTTATAGGAAAGTCAATTATTTTACCTGAGGGGTTAGTCATCAAGCCCCGCATGCCTGCCATCTGTCTAATCTGGGAAATATTCCCCTTTGCTCCAGAAGTTGCCATCATGTAAATGCCACCGTAGCGGTCAAGGGTCTCGGAGATAGTATCAGTAATCCTGTCGGTAGTTTCTATCCATACTTCTACGATGCCGTCATACTTTTCTTCCTCAGTGATTAAGCCACGACGATACTGAGTCTCAATGATAGCCGTCCTTTCCTCTGCTTCTGCTAGTAGCTTCGGCTTGCTCGGAGGAACTTTAATATCGCTCATGGCAATGGTAACCCCTGACTTGGTGGCATAGTGGAAGCCCAATTGTTTGATATTGTCCAGCACCACCGCCATATCTTCATTACTTAGTAGCTTATAGCAATCAGTTACTATCTGCTTTAAGGTTGACTTATCAATTGTCTTGTTGTAGAAGCCTAGCTCCAGGGGCAAAACCTCATTAAAGATAATGCGGCCAACGCTAGTCTTAATCCTTTGCTCACCCCCTTGCCGCTCCCTGACCTCAATCTCAGCTCTGAGGTTAATAGCCCCAAGTTCATAGGTAAGCTTTGCCTCTTCAAAACTGCCAAAGACTGTGCCTTCTCCCTTGGCTTCAGGCTTGATGACAGTCAGGTAGTAGCAGCCGAGAACCATATCCAGGGTTGGGGTTATTATTGGCTCACCAGAAGATGGAAGCAACATATTGTGAATGCTGAGCATCATCTCTCTAGCCCCTTTGACTGCAGCTTTAGACAGGGGGATGTGAACCGCCATCTGGTCACCATCAAAATCAGCATTGAAAGCAGCACATACCAGAGGGTGAATCTGGATGGCACTACCATCAATGAGCACTGGCTCGAAAGCTTGGATGCTAAGTCGGTGCAAGGTGGGAGCCCGGTTGAGCAACACCGGTCGCTCCTTAACCACCTCCTCAAGAATGTCGTATATTTCTGGCTTAGCTCTCTCCGCCAGCCGACGGGCACTCTTAATGTTGTGGGCAAGCCCTTGCTTCACTAGGCGGTGCATAATGAATGGCTTGAATAGCTCCAGAGCCATCCGTCGGGGTAAACCGCATTGATGAAGCTTGAGCTCTGGACCAACGACAATGACCGAGCGCCCGCTGTAGTCAACCCGCTTGCCCAGCAGATTCTGGCGAAAGCGTCCTTGTTTACCTCGGAGCATATCTGACAGTGACTTCAATTTATGATTGCCACTGACTGAGACAGTTCGTCCCCTTTTCCCATTATCAATAAGAGAGTCAACTGCTTCCTGGAGCATCCGTTTCTCGTTACGCACAATAATTTCTGGTGCCCCAATTTCCAGCAAATGGCGCAATCGGTTATTACGGTTGATAACTCGTCGGTATAGGTCATTAAGGTCACTGGTAGCGAACCGCCCCCCGTCTAGTTGAACCATAGGCCGGAGATCGGGGGGTAGGACAGGTAGCACAGTTAAAACCATCCACTCTGACTTATTGCCACTACGGCGGAAGGCTTCCACTAGTTGTAGCTGCTTGCTTGCCTTCTTGCGGCGTTGACCTGAACTAGAACGGATTTCTTGGAGTAAATTATTGCGTATCTCGTCAAGGTTAATATCTTTAAGAAGCTGGAGAATGGCTTCAGCTCCCATCCCAGCCTCAAAAACCTGACCATATTTCTCTTTAAGCTCGTGGTATTGATTCTCGGTGAGCAGTGCGCCTTTCCTGAGGTCTTTTAGCTGTTCTACATTAACCGGAAGCTTTTCCTCAAGCAGTATTCTTTCATCAATAAAATTGCGCTGGAGCTGATTTACTTCCTCTACTGTTGCCCCCTTCTGTTCTATCTCTGTGATTTTAGCCTCAAGGGTACGCTGGCGCTCAGCTATTTCCTGTGAGCTACTCTCCTCAACCTGCTTAATTGCTTTCTGGCGTGCCTCCTCATCTACAGAGGTGACAATATAATGGGAGAAATATAGAACACGCTCCAGATTCCGTGATGATAGGTCAAGCAGTAGCCCCAATCGGCTAGGTATCCCCTTGGCAAACCAGATATGACTCACCGGACATGCCAGTTCAATATGTCCCATCCGTTCCCGCCGCACCTTAGCCCGGGCTACCTCAACACCGCACTTATCGCAAATAATACCCTTATAGCGTATCCTCTTATACTTACCACAAGTGCATTCAAAGTCTTTAGTTGGACCAAAAATCCTCTCACAGAAAAGCCCATCCCTTTCTGGCTTCAGGGTGCGGTAGTTGATAGTCTCTGGCTTGGTTACCTCCCCATAGGACCAGCTCCTAATCTGCTCCGGTGAAGCTAGGGAGATACGGATAGCATCAAAATCATTAACTTCAAACATTTTCCTCTTTCACCTCTCCTTGGGCAAGGGGGCTCTCCGGTAACTTCAGGCTCCCCTCTGCTTCAGGGACTTCCTTAGTTTCCTCGGCAAAGGCTACCTTCTCTTCTTCATTAATCACCTCAATGGCAAGCCCTAAGCTTTGCAGCTCCTTAACCAGAACCTTGAACGATTCTGGAATGCCCGGTTGGAGAATAGCCTCATTCTTAACTATAGCCTCATAGGTTTTGGCTCGACCAGTCACATCATCCGACTTAATAGTCAGCATCTCCTGGAGATTGTGGGTAGCACCATAGGCTTCTAGTGCCCATACCTCCATTTCACCAAAACGTTGCCCCCCGAATTGAGCTTTGCCACCCAGCGGTTGTTGGCTAATCAAAGAGTAGGGTCCAGTAGAGCGGGCGTGAACCTTATCTTCAACCAAGTGAATTAGCTTCATCATATAGATGTTACCTATTGTTACCGGCTGGTCAAATGGTTCACCACTGTGCCCATCACAGAGTATAACCTTGCCCACGATAGGTGGGGAGAGATTCCTTTCACTACTTACTTGGCTCACCGCCTCCTCTAGCTCCTGCGGGTTAAGCTCTCGGCTAGCTATGCCTAAATCTTCGAGCCATAGGCGCAGGCAAACCTCCTTTGCCTCCCCCCGGCAATCATCATTGAACACCTTGTCTCCATCGTAGCCATGACTGGTAACCCACGCCTTAGCTACCTCCAGTTGCATGGGGGGGTTCTCATTACTGGGGTCAAGGTTAACCGCCCCAGCTTTTTGAGCTAGCCATACCCTGGCTAGAGCATCCTCAATTGTAGTATCATCGGCACCATCAAAGACAGGAGTGAGCGCTTTGAAGCCCAGCATCTGGGCAGCCCAGCCTAGATGCGTTTCCAGAACCTGGCCAATATTCATCCGTGACGGGACGCCTATGGGATTAAGGATGATATCTACCGGTGTGCCATCAGGCAGGAAGGGCATATCCTCAGCCGGGGCAATAATAGAAATAACCCCCTTGTTGCCGTGTCGCCCGGCTAGCTTATCCCCTACCGAAACCTTTCGTTTCTGGGCAACCCACACCTGTACCCATTTCTTAACACCAACTGGTAAATCATCACCAGAAAAATCTCTGACATTAATCACCTTGCCCCGTTCACCATGAGGCACTCGTAGAGAGGTATCCTTCACCTCTCGGGCTTTCTCACCAAAGATAGCCCGTAGCAGTTTCTCTTCAGCCGATAGCTCCGTCTCCCCCTTTGGAGTAATTTTACCCACCAGTATATCGTCTGGATTCACCTTGGCGCCAATCCGAACAATGCCATTTTCATCAAGCTCACGTAGACTTTCCTCACTTACATTGGGTATATCTCTGGTGATTTCCTCAGCTCCTAATTTGGTATCTCGAGCTTCTACCTCATACTTCTCAATGTGAATTGAGGTAAACTTGTCCCTCTCAACTAAGCGATTACTAATGATAATGGCATCCTCATAATTATAACCCTCCCAGCTCATGAAGGCGCATAACACATTCTGCCCTAGAGCCAGCTCCCCCTGTTCAGTAGCTGAGCTATTGGCTAGAACCTGTCCTGGCTCCACTCGGTCACCATTTTTTACTATAGGGTACTGGTTAATACATGTCCCCTGATTAGTGCTTACGAATTTCATTAATGGGTAGGTGTCTTTATCACCATCATCCGTGGTAACTACAATCCTTGAGCTGGTAACTGAGGTTACTATTCCAGCATTTTTAACAAACAGCACCTGCCCGCTATACTTGGCGGCTTCCATTTCCATACCAGTAGCTACCAGAGGTGCCTCAGGGTGAAGCAGAGGCACAGCTTGCCTCTGCATATTAGAGCCCATCAGGGCACGATTGGCATCATCATGCTCCAGGAAGGGTATTAGCGATGTGGCAACACTGAATATTTGCATGGGTGACACGTCCATAAAATCAATTTTATCAGGTACCTCTGTTAGATAGCGGTCACCCAGCCTGGCTTCAACTTTTTCATCTACAAATTGGCTTTTGTCATCAAGCTGAACATTAGCCTGAGCAATAGTATATTCGTCCTCTTTGTCGGCAGTTAGGTAGACGACCTCATCAGAGACAAAAGGCACTACCTTTATGCTCCTGGGGGGTAAATGGGAAAATTTGGTAGCAAGCCGGGGGGTAATAGTAGCTCCAGCTTTAACTATGGTATCGCCCTTGTCGTCAACCACTGCCTCCCTGGTTGTCTTACCCACCAGCCTGTCATAAGTATTACTCACCTCGCTAATAACCCTGCGGTATGGCGTCTCAATAAAACCATACTGGTTAATCAGGCTATAGGTAGCTAGAGAGCCGATGAGACCAATGTTAGGCCCCTCTGGCGTTTCAATTGGGCAGATCCTCCCGTAGTGGGAAAAATGGACATCACGAACATCAAAGCCAGCACGCTCACGAGACAGACCTCCCGGTCCCATCGCTGATAGCCGGCGCTTATGAGTTAGCTCAGCCAGTGGGTTGGTTTGATCCATAAATTGTGATAACTGTGAGCCACCAAAGAACTCCCTAATAGCTGCCACTACCGGGCGAATGTTGACCAGGGCACTGGGAGTAGCTGCCTCAGTACTGATAATGCTCATCCGCTCCCTGGCTACTCGCTCTAGGCGCAACAACCCAATGCGAAACTGGTTTTGAATTAGCTCACCAACAGTGCGTACTCGCCGATTTCCTAGATGGTCAATATCATCAGCAGTGTCATTGCCATTATTAACCATAATAATGTGCCTGACTATCTCTACAACGTCTTCCGTGCTCAGAGCTCGTTGACCTTCATCAATCTTAAGCCCTAATCGTTTATTAAGCTTATATCGCCCTACATTCCCCAAGTCGTAATGCTGGGAATTAAAGAATAGGTTATTTAGTAGCTTTCTGGCATTTTCAATATTAGGCGGGTCCCCCGGGCGTAATTTTTTATAGATATCAATTAGAGCCTCATTTTCATTCCTAACCAGGGGCTCATGCTCTATAGTTGACTTGATAAACTGGTGCTCTGAAGAACTGTCCTCTGTGGGAAACAGGTTGAGCAATTGCTCATCACTACTATAGCCAATAATGCGCAGCAGTGTGGTAATAGGAATCTTCCGTTTACCGTCTATCTTGGCTGAGATTACATCCCGGTTGCTGGTCTCAAACTCTAGCCAGGCCCCACGACTAGGGATTAGCTTAGCATGGCATAATTCACGCCCACTAGTAGCATCTTCTTCAATAGTAAAATAGATACTGGGAGAACGGAGTAACTGGCTTACTACTGCCCGTTCAGTTCCACTGGTGATAAAGGTGCCTCTAGCTGTCATCAACGGGAGGTCACCCCAAAATAGGTCTTGCTCCTTAATTTCCCCTGTCCCTTTAATCAGCAACTTTGCCCTGATATAGAGCGGGACTGAGTAAGTCTGGTCTCGCTGGCGGCATGCTTGCTCAGTTTTCCAGTCAGGAGGGATACGGAACTCATAGCCTGTGAAGCTAAGTTCCAGCCTGTTGCCAGTAAAGTCCTTGATGGGAGATACTTCCTCCAGCAGTTGCCTTAAACCCTCTTCTTGAAACCACTGGAATGAGTCTAGTTGAACTTTGATTAGATTGGGGACATCTAGTATTCGGGGTAACCTGGCATAAGATTTTCTACAAACGGGAGGTATTCTCGTTTCACTCGATGTTGATGACATAAAAACCTTTCCTAATTCCTAAGCAAACGTGCGGAATCTCTGCATTATTGTGGTACTAGGCCAAAATAAAACCTGTAGCTAGTGGAGAAACATAATAAGGTGAAAACTTGAGAGGCATAATTACAATCTTCTATTCTACTACTATCTTTAAAATTTGTCAAGCATGCGAATTTTATCATCTAAAATGTAACCGAAAGGGGCATCGTTAAATCACATAAAAAGTAACCGAAAAGGGAGGTAAGGTGTAGTCTGGTTATCGCCAGGATAATGAGGTGAGAGGAGGCTGCACCACGATGGATATGCACTCAAGAAATGAATATCTTAAGGTATTGAGGGAGAGGTACTTAAAAGCCAGGACCAGGAAGGAGAAATCCTGGATTCTCGATGAGTATTGCTCCAATACTGGTCAGGCAAGGAAGTATGTCATCAGGAAGATGCAACCAGGGGTGAATCTAAGGCTAAGGCAGCGGAAAAAGAGGCAGGAGACCTATGATGGTGAAGTCAAGGCTGCCCTGGCCCGGGTGTGGGAGATATTTGACTATCCCTGTGGTCAAAGGCTCAAACCAGTGTTACAAACGGAGGTAGAAAGATTAAGGGGGCTCGGGGAACTGGAGATCTCAAGTGATGTCGCTTTGAAATTGCGAGGGATTAGTTCAGCCACCATCGATAGGAAGTTAGCCCACCAGCGGGAGGTTTTGCATCTTTTAAGGTCAAAAGGTAGGCCGAAGCCGGGTTCGATATTGAAGCAGAAGATACCGATACGGCTTACCGAGTGGGATACCTCGAAGGTGGGCTACGTGGAGATGGATCTGGTCGTCCATTGTGGCTCTTCCACCCTGGGAGAGTATATCAATACCCTGAGCACCACCGAGGTCGCCTCTGGTTGGTGGGAGGGAGAGGCAATCATAGGCAAATCTCAAGAGTACACCTTACAGGCTCTAAAGAGGATAAGGGGAAGAGCACCCTTTAAATGTAAGGGGCTAGATTCGGATAATGGCTCTGAATTCATCAATGACACCCTGTATAAATATTGCCGCCGGGAGAAACTTGAATTCACCAGGTCTCGCCCCAGCAGGAAGAACGACAACGCCTATATTGAGCAGAAGAACTGGACCCATGTGAGGAAGGTGCTCGGCTACTTAAGATACGACTCTCCGAAGGAACTCATGATTATCAATGGCCTTTACCGGGACGAGCTGAGGCTATATAAGAACTTCTTCCAGCCGGTGATGAAGCTGGTTAGTAAGGAGAGAATAGGTGGCAGGGTAAAGAGGAAGTATGATATCCCCAAGACGCCGTATCAGAGATTAGTGGAGTCAGGGCAGGTAGCGGAGGAGACCAAAGGGCAGCTTGAGGCTGTCTACCTCAGTTTAAACCCAGCCGAGCTCAAGCGAAGCATCGATATTAAATTGGGTAAGCTCTATCGAATTTATGAGGAGAAAAGAGGGTCTCAGCAGGTTAATCCAATGAGGAAAGTGGTGCCCCATATGGTTACATCTTTTATGATGCAACAACCCCCAATTGGGTTACCTACTTAAATGATTTGACACGTCATGCGAATTTTCTGGTTCTACGTCAATAAGTGTGAAACTCTGACCTCAGAGCCTGGGTTAGCAGCCAATATCCTCATTCGGAAGTTATCCATGTTGCGGTAGCCATAAGCCATCCTTTTTATAGTCTTAATCCGGTTGTTCTTCCCCTCAACGAAGCCGTTGGTTATCCGGTAATCGAAGTAGTTCAGTATCTCCTCTCTCCAGTTATCCAGTGTATGCAAAAGCTCCTTAAACTCAGGTAGAGAGTCACCTTTTATCCTCCCCTCCAGCAATCCAAGTCTTCCCTCAGCTCTGCCCCTATTTGTTTCTCTATACCACGCTCTGAAGCTCTCCTTAAGCACCCATGCCTTCTTCAGTTCAGGGTAGCAGTAGAATAGCCTCGGCATACTGGAAATCTAGTAACTCTTTATCCAGAATCATTTTTACCTTATGACACTCATCTAATTTGGGGCAATTCTCGAGTTTCAATCTCTATCTCCCCTCAAGTCGCTCATCAATATAGTTACCCCCTTCTTGTACAGGCCGAGGACTCAATCTCCTAAATATCTAGTATGCTCTGCGTCTAATAACCAAGAAGAAGATAAGTAGTCCCACTACTACACCACCACCACCTATAATTCCACCAATCAGTGCCCAGTTAATCCGCGATGGTGCTGGTGGAGCTACCACAGTAAAACTACCACTCAACCCGTCCACAGTTACAGTGCAGCTACCAGCTTCCTCCCTGGTTACACGAAAACTAACAGTCTGGCTGCTGCCAGCGGCGATAGTTACTGTCTTTTCCTCTTCCTTGCCCCCGTTTATCTTCAAGACTGCGGTATAGCTTCCCGCCTCACCACCGGTATTAGCTACCACCATAGAGACTGTAATTGTCTCGCCGAGCTCAACCTCTGCTGGAAGGACAGACAGACCTGATACCGAGAAGGCAGCCGGTGCTGGTGGCACTGTGACAGTAAAATTTCCTTCCAGAGCGCCGACTTTCACAACGTAATCACCGGGCTCTTCTCTGCTAACCGTGAAATCGACTCTTTTGGTACCGCCGGCAGCGATGCTTATGCTTTGCGTCTCTTCCCTGACCCCGTTAACCTCAAGGATTGCCGTGTAGCTTCCCTCCATACCGTCCGTATTGGCTATGGATACGGTAATGATTACTACCTCTCCGGGTGCAATCTGTTCTGGCTCTACGGTCAGGTTTGATACGATGAAGGCGGCAGGGGGAATGACTTTTCCGATGATCGCAAAATTGGTGAAATGGCTAACCAGAGCGGTGATGGTGTGGTTATCTGTATCAACTACGCATTCCAGCTCTATCCAGCTGCCGGTATCCTCATCATAGAAGGCTAAAACCAGGTCTTCTTCCTCTACGCCTTCAGGCAGGGTCTCCGGGTCATAAGTAAAGGTTAATGTAATCGGCGGGTCAAAGGTAGCCCCATCTGGTTCGAAGTTATAGGTTAGACCGATAATGTTTTTATTCTCAGGAGGCAGCGGAGGATTATCATTTTCACTTACACCTAAAGTAGTCAGCCTGTGGCCGTTCTCTTGCCTGGCTACAGTCCCTTTGGGTATTGTCACTGTGAGTAGGCCGTCGGTGGATGTAATTTCTACCGTCTGCCTTACTTTGCCGGAGTGGCTGGTAGAAAAGCTCTGACTGGTTCCCAGCAAATTTATCTTGAGGTAGTAACTAGGTTCATCATAAGTAACAACCTCCAGCACACTGAAACCACCTACCAGTGTAGCCGTGCCTCCCGGGGTGGTTACCGAGATATCTCTTGTTCCCGGCACTGCGCTACCTGAGATGTCAATGGTAGCAGTTATCTGTGTTGAGCTGCCGACAGTAAAACTATTAGTGGTTATCCCTGAGCCAAAGTTCACTGTCGTAGCTCCGCTGAGATTAGTACCGTTAATGGTAACGCTAAACGAATTACCGGGATAACCTGACGAGGGACTGGCAGAAGTAATACCAGGGGCTATGCCGGTTCCGGTGAGGGTAAGGTCGTAAGGATTCTCATCATCATCATTATTGGCAATGGATATGTTGGCTGTCTTGGCACCCACCGAGGTCGGCGTGAACCTGACGACGAAGGTGGTATTTCCTGAGGCAGTCACGGGTGACACAGGCTGTGTCTGAATGCTGAACTGGTCCGCATTAACGCCCGCGGCAATGGTGAGGGGTGTGGTCAGGGTTAAATCCCCTGTCCCCGTATTCTCGATGGTAAAGGTAACATCGGTATCGGTGTTTACCAGATGGCTGCCAAAACCGTAGCTGCCTCCATCGGGGATATTGGTCATACCTTCTTTGAGGTTCATCTCAGGAGTCACTCCGGTACCCTGTATAGCGAAATCGTATGGATTCTCGTTGCTGTCATTATTGGCGATGCTGATGGTGGCTGTCCTCGCTCCCACGGCGCTTGGGTCGAACCTCACCGTAAAGGTGGTAGTGCCCCCACTGGAGGCTATCGGCGTACTCGGCTGGGCGGTCACTGCGAAGTCACCGGCGTCCGTGCCGCCTACGGCTACAACTGGTGTGCCGGTCAGGTTCAGAACGGCATCGCCGCTGTTGGTAATGGTAAAGGTACGGTCTACCGTCCCGGTGGATATATCCGCATTGCCGAAGTCGGTTCCGTCAGCGGTTGAGGGCGTGCTATCCCCGTCGGCAATTGAAGTGCCGCTGTATTCAACATCAATTTCAGGCGACGTATTTAGCAGCACCGAGACATTGGCGCTGTTCTTATTTGCCACGGCCAGGTCAGGTTTCCCGTCCCGGTTGAAATCGCCTGCGGTGACTGAACCGGGATTTGCTCCCACGGTGTAGTTCACCGCCGCGTTGAAGGTGCCGTCCCCTTTACCGGTCAGGATGGAGACATTGTTGCTGCTCCAATTTGCCACGGCCAGGTCGGGTTTCCCGTCCCGGTTGAAATCGCCTGCGGTGACTGAGCGGGGATATGATCCCACGGTGTAGTTCACCGCCGCGTTGAAGGTGCCGTCACCTATACCGGTCAGTATAGAGACATTGTCGCTGCCCGAATTTGCAGTGGCCAGGTCAGGGTTACCGTCCCGGTTGAAATCGCCCACGGCAACTGAGAAGGGCCTTGGGAAAAGTGTTCCCACGGTGTAGTTCACCGCCGCGTTGAAGGTGGCGTCACCTATACCGGTCAGTACGGAGATATTGTTGCTGCTCCAATTTGCCACGGCCAGGTCAGGTTCCCCGTCCCGGTTGAAATCACCCGCGGTGACTGAGCAGGGGGCTGTTCCCACGGTGTAGTTCACCGCCGCGTTGAAGGTGCCGTCACCTATACCGGTCAGTATAGAGACATTGTCGCTGCCTTCATTTGCCACGGCCAGGTCAGTTTTCCCGTCCCGGTTGAAATCACCCGCGGTGACTGAGCGAGGACCTGATCCCACGGCATAGTTAACTGCCGCGTTGAAGGTGGCGTCACCTATACCGGTCAGTACGGAGATATTGTTGCTGCTCCAATTTGCCACGGCCAGGTCAGTTTTCCCGTTCTCGTTGAAATCAACCGCGGTGACTGAGCGAGGACCATCTGCCACGTCGTAGTTCACCGCCGCGTTGAAGGTGCCGTCACCTATACCGGTCAGTATAGAGACATTGTCGCTGCCCGAATTTGCAGTGGCCAGGTCAGGGTTCCCGTCCCGGTTGAAATCGCCAGCGGTGACTGACCAGGGGGCTGTTCCTGTGGCGTAGTCCACCCTCGTGTTAAAAGTTCCATCGCCATCCGCACCGATTTCAGGCGATGTATTAAGCAATACCGAGACATTATTGCTGCCTTCATTTGCCACGGCCAGGTCAGTTTTCCCGTCCCGGTTGAAATCACCCGCGGTGACTGAGCGAGGACCTGATCCCACGGCATAGTTAACTGCCGCGTTGAAGGTGGCGTCACCTTTACCGGTCAGTATGGAAACATTGTCGCTTTCTCGATTTGCCACGGCCAGGTCAGTTTTCCCGTTCTCGTTGAAATCAACCGCGGTGACTGAGCGAGGACCATCTGCCACGTCGTAGTTCACCGCCGCGTTGAAGGTGCCGTCACCTTTACCGGTCAATACGGAGACATTGTCGCTGCCATTATTTGCCACGGCCAGGTCGGGTTTCCCGTCCCGGTTGAAATCACCCGCGGCGACTGACCAAGGAGCTGACCCCGCGGTGTAGTTCACCGCCGCGTTGAAGGTGCCGTCCCCTTTACCGGTCAGGATGGAGACATTGTTGGTGCCCGAATTTGCCACGGCCAGGTCGGGTTTCCCGTCCCGGTTGAAATCGCCTGCGGTGACTGAGCGGGGATATGGGAAAGGTATTCCCAAGCCGTAGTCCACCCTGCCGCCGAAAGTGCCGTCGCCGTTGCCGGTCAGGATGGAGACATTGTCGCTGTCATTATTTGCCACGGCCAGGTCGGGTTTCCCGTCCCGGTTGAAATCACCCGCGGTGACTGAGTAAGGAACTGATCCCACGGTGTAGTTCGCCGCCGCGATGAAGGTGCCGTCACCGTTACCGGTCAGTATGGAGATATTGTTGCTCATAGCATTTGCCACGGCCAGGTCAGTTTTCCCGTCCCGGTTGAAGTCACCCGCAGCGACTGAGACGGGCCATGTTCCCACGGTGTAGTCCACCCTGCCGCCGAAAGTGCCGTCGCCGTTGCCAATCAGTACGGAGACATTATCGCTGTCACTATTTGCCACGGCCAGGTCAGGGTTGCCGTCCCGGTTGAAATCGCCCGCGGTGACTGAGGTGGGATTTGTTCCCACGGCGTAGTTCACCGCTGCGTCGAAGGACATGGCCTGTACATTTACCGGAAATGCGGTAGTGATTATAACACCAAGAAGTAATGAGATAAGAATCGTTCTGACAAATTTTATTTTACTCATGCATCACCCCCATTTTTAAGGCCGATATCTTCCGGGCAACAAAAAAACCGACCTTTTTAGTCGGTTTCGCTATTGATCCTCTTCTTCCATTGATTTTGGTTAGTTGTCTACCCGCCATCAATAGGAAGCCGGCTGATACAATGCAGTTAGATTCCTACCTTTACTCTTACCTGTACGCTATTAGCTGATATAGATTACTCATCATCGGTTTCTATAAGACTTGCGCTACACCAAGATTATAAGCCTTCTTTATGAAAAGTCAATGGGTTGTGCTCATTCACGGATTATGGTTACGCCGGATGAGCACAACCTCTGTTGACAAGCCTTAGAAAATGATATTATTATATGCTAAGGATAGTTCTGAAGGGGGTAATCTCGCCTTGTTGCCGCTTTCGGTATGAGCTTTCCCATGAAGAGCCCTGGTGCTCTCAAAGGCATGCTGCAAAACTGGTAGTTACCAAGCTTGTTCAAGAGCTACCTGCGTGGTAGATTAGTGTTGAACTGAGATAGTAAAGGGGAAAGCTGGTATGTCTATACTCTTAGGTATTGACACCGGGGGCACTTACACAGATGCAGCACTGTTGGACGATGAGCGTGGAGTCATCGGTACGGCAAAGGCTCTGACCACTAAGCATGACCTGTCGGTAGGGGTTCAGAACGCTGTAGAGGCGGTACTACCCAGCCCACCCCCTGATATCCGCTTGGTGTCCCTGTCTTCCACACTGGCGACCAACGCCATCGTGGAGGGGAAGGGTAGCCCCATCTGTCTGCTCCTCATCGGCTACGACCCCAGTATGGTGGCTGTGGCTGGTTTTGACAGGGTAGTCGCCAAGGAGGCCATTGTTTTCATCCGCGGCGGGCATACCGTCAGCGGTGAGGAACAGGCTCCCCTTGACATTGATGCAGCGCGGCAGGCCATCTTGACCTATGCCCCACAGGTAGCCGCCTTTGCCATCTCCGGCTACTTTGGTGTGCGTAACCCGACGCATGAATTGCAGGTGAAACACCTGGTGCGCCGTCTCACCGGATTGCCGGTAACCTGTGGACATGAACTAACCACCCACCTGCACGCACCACGCCGGGCTCTAACCGTCGCCCTGAATGCCCGGCTCATACCTTTATTACAACAGCTAATCCTCGGCGTTCGCAAAATGCTCGCCAGTAAAGGTATCCATGCTCCCCTCATGGTCGTCAGGGGGGACGGCTCACTCATGGATGCCAAGATGGCATTGGAACGCCCGGTAGAAACCATCCTCTCCGGCCCTGCAGCTAGTGTTATCGGCGCCCGTTACCTATCTAATGTAGGGGATGCTTTCATGATTGATATGGGTGGCACCACCACCGATATCGCCGCACTGCACAACGGTCACCCTGTCTTGAACCTCAAAGGGGCTTGGGTAGGCGACTGGCAGACCATGGTTGAGGCGGTAGATGTCCGCACAACCGGGCTGGGTGGAGATAGCGAGGTTCGCCTGGATGAGAACGGTAACCTGTGTGTCGGGCCACGCCGGGTGGTTCCCCTCAGCCTCCTCGCCAACCAATACCCGGCAATTCTAGATGTACTGCGGGGTCAACTGGAGCACAGTGTGGATAGGGGTACACCAGATACAGATGTGGGGCGTTTTGTCCTGCGTGAACAACCACTGGGGATAGAGCAGAACAACATTACTTCAACCCAGCAGGAAATATGGAGCCTCCTCAGCGATGGTCCCGTTTCTGTGTTGCAGCTACTGGGTGGCGTGAAGTATTCCCCTGTTTACCGACGCTGCCTGGATGAAATGATGGAGCGTGGTGTTGTTGTCGTAAGCGCCTTCACTCCCACTGATGCTGTCCATGTGCTGGGTCAATACCGATGTGGCTCTGTTGAGGCTGCTGAGCTTGGTGCGGCTCTGTGGGCACGGCGGCTGGGTGTTAGCCAGAGGGAGCTATGCCAGCGGGTGGTCCGGCAGGTGATTGTGCAGGCTGGGCGGGCAGTGACCGCAAGCGCATTAGCTGAAGAAGGCGGTCTAGCCCTGGGGAAGTGGGACAGCGTGGGTCGCCTGTTCATTGAGCGAGCCTTGGGCGCTGATGACGGAGGAGTCTTCTCGGTAAAATTCTCAATGCGACGTTCCTTGGTCGGCATCGGTGCACCGGTGGCTACCTACCTCCCATCTGTAGCCACGCAACTACACACTCACCTTGATATCCCTGAGCATGCTGAGGTTGCCAACGCCATTGGTGCTGCCGCCAGCGGGGTAGTGCAAACCGTGCGCATCCTGATCCGACCAGTGGGTGGGGGCAGTGCTTATCGGGTGCACCTGCCATTTGGCGTCCGCGACTTCCAGCAGCTGGCAGATGCTGTAGCTTGCGCCAAGGATGTAGCTCATCGCCTAGCCCAGAATCGTGCTCATCAGGCCGGTGCCAGTGCCGTCCAGGTATACACTGAGCAGCATGACCGACGTGCCCTGATTGGCAGTGAGCACGCTGACGAAATCTATATTGAAACAGAGGTAACTGCTACCGCAGTGGGGCACCCGCAACTGAAGGAGGAGAAAAGCATGTGACATCTGCATAAACAGCATTGAGTCCTGAGTATGAAAATTTTTTCTGGAGGAAAACGCATGGCAAAGGAAAATAACTCAAAACGACCACTGGTGAGTCTTTTAACCACTGAATTTATAGAGAGGATTATTGAAGAGGCTAAGGATGTCCTGGAGAAGACCGGGGTTTGGGTAGAAAATAAAGAGGGCTTGGAATTGCTTGGCAACAATGACGCTCAAATTGACCGGGGGAAAAGCAAAGCCTTTATCCCCAGAAGGCTGGTTGAGCAGACGCTAAAGTCAGTTCCATCATCAATCACGCTCTACGATAGAAACGGTAACCCTCACATGAATTTGGAGGGAAACAATATCTATTTTGAGCCTGCCTGTGCTGCTATCAAAGTATGGGACTCGGACCTGAACAAGATAAGGGAGCCTGTCACCCAGGACACTATTGACCACTTCAGGCTGGTTGATGCCCTGGACAATATAGATTCACATGGGGGCGGCGTCATTCCCACTGATGTCCCTAAGGAGATTGGCGACCGCTTTCGGGTTTTTCTTACCCTGAGGCATTCCACTAAGCCGATTACCAATGCCGGCACATTCAGTAAATCTGGTTTTCAGGTGGAAAAGGATTTGCTGGTAGCCATCCGCGGCAGCGAAAAGGCTCTACGGGATAAACCCTTGTTCGTTATTGGGGCGTGTCCCTCTCCCCCTTTGAAGTGGAGCGACCTTACCTGCCACGACCTGATACGATGTGCTGAGAATGGGATCCCTTATACACTAATATCAATGCCTTTAACCGGGTCTACAGCTCCAATCACCATAGGTGGAAGCCTGGTTCAGCATACTGCTGAGACTCTAAGTGGAGTGGTGATAAGCCAGCTTACCAGCCGGGGTGCGCCTATTATCTGGGGAGGCTCCCCATCAGCCTTTGATATGCGCTTTGGCACCACGCCTATGGGGGCTATTGAGACTATGATGATTGATATGGCCTACAACGAAATAGGCAAATACCTGGGAATACCAACCCAGGCCTTCATTGGGCTCAGTGATGCCAAGTGCCCTGATTCGCAGGCGGGACTGGAGTCGGGAATCGGTACTATTCTGGCTGCTCTTGCCGGTATCAACATAATAACCGGCCCCGGGATGCTGAATTTTGAAAGCACTCAATGTCTGGAGAAGCTGGTAATTGATAACGAAATTTGTGGCATGGCACGTCGCCTGGTGCAGGGGATTACTCCCAGAGGGGAGCCACTGGCCGAAGACCTGTTTACCGAGGGGCTATATGAAGGCAAGCACTTCCTGCTCTCTCTGGCCACTATGAAGTGGTTCAGGCAGGAGTTTTTCTATCCCGGACCGGTAATCAGCCGGGAAGATGACCAGGTGTGGATGGAGAAGGGGTCTACCACCGCTGAGCAGAGGGCGAAAGAGGAGGTCAAACGGATTCTGGCCACGCATCAGCCGGAGCCCCTTGATAAAGACGTTGATAGAGAGCTTGTAGAGATTATGACCAGAGATGCCCAGAAATACGGCATGAGCAAACTGCCCCTGCTGTAGCTGGAAAAACATATTATGAGGTGTAAACTATGGATTTACTGTGATGAAGCCTTGACCCCAATGTGGATGTTATTGACGCCGGGTTGAGTCAAAGGGGTAGCGGTTGGAGTGGTACTGAAATTCGTTGGATGGCATCAGGAGTTTATCTAAAGGAGGAGAAAAGCATGTGACATCTGCATAAACAGCATTGGGTCCTGAGCATGAAAATTGTTTCTGGAGGAAAAACGCATGGCAAAAGAAAATATACCAAAGCGACCACTGGTGAGTCTTTTGACCACTGAATTTATAGAGAGGATTATTGAAGAAGCTAAGGATGTCCTGGAGAAGACCGGGGTTTGGGTGGAAAATAAAGAGGGCTTGGAATTACTTGGCAACGGCGGTGCGCAAATTGACCGGGGAAAAGAGAAGGCCTTTATCCCCAGACGACTGGTTGAACAGTCGTTAAAGTCGGTTCCAGCATCAATCACGCTCTACGATAGAAACGGTAACCCTCACATGAATTTGGGGGGGAACAATAGCTATTTTGACCCCGGCACGGCTGCCATTAAAGTATGGGACTCGGATACCAATGAAATCAGGGAGCCACTCACCCAGGACCACATTAACTATGTCAAGGTGGTTGATGCCCTGGACAATATAGACCAACTCAGCGCCGCTATCATTCCTACTGATATACCGAAAGAGATTGGCGGGCAATACCGGGTCTTTCTTTGCCTGAGGTATTCCACTAAGTCAATCTTTGGTGGCACATTCCACAAAGATGGCTTTCAGGTGGAAAAGGATTTACTGGTAGCCATCCGCGGCAGTGAAAAGGCGATGCGAGAGAAACCTTTGCTCGTCATTGGGGCTTGTCCCTCTCCCCCTTTGAAGTGGAGCGACCTTACCTGCCATGACCTGATACTAGGTGCTCAGAACGGCATTCCACCAATACTGATATCAATGCCTTTAACCGGTAGTGCAGCCCCAATCACCATAGGTGGAAGTCTGGTTCAGCACACTGCTGAGAGTCTGAGTGGAGTGGTGATAAGCCAGCTTGCCAGCCGAGGCGCGCCCGTTATCTGGGGAGGTTCCCCGGCCGCCTTTGATATGCGCTTTGGCACCACGCCTATGGGGGCTATTGAGACCATGATGATTGATATAGCCTACAACGAAATAGGCAAATACCTGGGAATTCCAACCCAGGCCTTCATTGGGCTCAGCGATGCCAAGTGCCCTGATTCGCAGGCGGGACTGGAGACAGGAATCGGTGCCATCTTGGGGGCTCTTGCCGGTATCAACATAATAACCGGCGCCGGGATGCTGAACTTTGAAACTACTCAATGTCTGGAGAAGCTGGTAATTGATAACGAAATTTGTGGCATGGCACGTCGCCTGGTGCAGGGGATTACTCCCAGAGGGGAGCCGCTGGCTGAAGACCTGTTTACTGAGGGGCTGTATGAAGGTAAGCATTTCCTGCTCTCCCCGGCTACCATGAAGTGGTTCAGGCAGGAGTTTTTCTATCCCGGACCGGTAATCAGCCGGGAAGACGACCAGGTGTGGATGGAGAAGGGGTCTACCACCGCTGAGCAGAGGGCGAAAGAGGAGGTCAAACGGATTCTGGCCACGCATCAGCCGGAGCCCCTTGATAAAGACGTTGATAGAGAACTTATAAAGATTATGACCAGAGATGCCCAAAAATACGGCATGAGCAAGCTGCCCCTGCCGTAGTTGAAAAATATGTTATTGTGAGGTGTAAACTATGGACTTACTGGAAAGCATTAAACAAAGTATCATCGGGATGGACAGGGAGAAGGTGGTTGAACTCACCAGA
>Ga0307379_10000647_pt1 | contig 57372 bp, 47 predicted proteins | sample UN2MG_FD_202237 | JGI IMG/M metagenome (GOLD analysis project Ga0307379, IMG submission 202237) | Soil microbial communities from Risofladan, Vaasa, Finland - UN-2 | ecosystem: Environmental > Terrestrial > Soil > Coastal area > Acid sulfate soil | place: Finland: Risofladan, Vaasa | collected... | reverse complement strand
GCGTGGTGCTCGGCGAAGCCATCGGCAGCGTCATATCGGCACCCGGCGGTGGGTAGCGCCATGCCGCTCGCCCCAGGACGCGACCGGGAGCACCGAAGCGTCGCCATGATGTCGGATCGGGCCGCGAGCCGACGAGCCGGGGCAGGCGCGTCATCCCGGGCCGGGTGCGCCAGGGAGGCTAACCATGACGACAGATCCCGTGGCCGGGGTCTTGGACGAAACCGCGCACCACATGGATCAGGCGCTGGAAGCGACGCGGCGTGAGTTCGCTACCATTCGCAGCGGCCGCGCCAACCCCGCGTTGCTCGACCGCATCACGGTTGAGGCCTACGACACCCACATGCCCCTCAACCAGCTCGCTACCATTTCCGCGCCCGAGCCGCGGATGCTGATCATCGCGCCCTGGGACCAGACCCTGATCGGCGCCATCCGCAACGCGCTCACCCGGTCCGATCTCGGCCTCAACCCCTCGACCGACGGCCGCCTCCTGCGGGTGCCGGTGCCGGAACTGAGTGAGGAGCGCCGCCGGGATCTCGCCAAGCTGGTGGGCCGCAAGGCGGAGGAGAGCCGGGTCGCGATCCGCAATCTCCGCCGCGAAGCGGTCGAGAAGTTGCGCAAGCTGCAGAAGGCGGGCGACATCTCGGAGGACGACGCGCGGCGCGCCCAGGACCAGGTGCAGAAAGCCACCGACGCCCACACGCGGGAGGTGGACCGGCTCCAAGAAGCGAAGGCGGCGGAGATCATGGAGGTGTGAGCGTGACCGGCAGCGCACCGCCCCCGCTCATCGGTCTCGACCCGCAGCAGGCGCGACGGCGGGCGACGGAGGCGGGGTGGGAGGTCGCGGAGCTGGCCGTCACTACGCCGCCGTCAGCGGCCCCTAGCGGCCCCCAGCGGGTTGTCGGTCAGGCGGTGGTAGGGCCGCGCACCCTGTCCCTGGTGGTCGCGGCCTCGGTGGCCCCGGCGCGCCCGTGCCGGCGGGCGCGCGAGCAGACCCCGGCATGAAACGACATCCCTGCGAGCCCCCGCCCCCGCCCACGGCCGAGGAGCTGATGGCGACGCTCGACCGCGAACGGTTGCCGCGCCACGTGGCCATTATCATGGACGGCAACGGCCGCTGGGCGCAGGAGCGGTCGCTGCCGCGCGTCATGGGCCACCAGGCGGGAGCGGAGAGCGTGCGCGCGGCGGTGGAGCTGTGCGACGAGGTGGGCATCGGTGTGCTCACGCTGTACACGTTCTCGTCGGAAAACTGGGCGCGCCCGCGGGAAGAGGTCGCGGGCCTGATGCACCTGATCGCGGAGAAGATGCGCGTCGAGCTGCCGGAGATGCACGAGCGCAACGTGCGGGTGCGCGCCATCGGCCGGCTGCACGAGTTGCCGCCGCGGGTGCGGACGATCCTGGAGCAGGCGGAGGAGGTCACCGCGAAAAACTCCGGTCTGCGCTTCCATCTGGCGATCAATTACGGCGGTCGCGCCGAGATCGCGGATGCGGCGCGAGCGATGGCGGCGCAGGTCGCGTCCGGCGACCTGCGGCCGGAGGACGTATCGGAGGAGCGTCTCGCTCACCACCTTTATGCGCCGGAGGTGCCGGATCCGGACCTGCTGGTGCGCACCGGCGGGGAGATGCGCGTGAGCAACTACTTGCTGTGGGAGATCGCCTACGCCGAGATCGTGGTGGTGCCGACGCTGTGGCCTGATTTCCGGCGCCAGGACTTGCTCGCCGCGCTGGCGGAATACCAGCGGCGCCGACGCCGATTCGGCAGGGTCGGGGACGACCTCTGACTGCCAGCGGCGTCGCGGCGCTGGCGTCGTGCCGGCGGTCAGGGGGCGTCACCCCGAAGACAAGCGCCAGGGCCGGCGGGGGACGACTCGCTATGCGGGTGATCATGGAGTGCCCGCGGTGCGGGCGGCAGAACGCTCGCACCTTGCAGCACTGCCAGGCGTGCAACGAGTGGCTGCACGGAGCCAGCGCGGTCGTGGGCGTGTGCCCGCAGTGCCACCTGCCGGTGCGCGAGAGCGAATTGGCATGCTCCAACTGCGGCGCTTACCTGGATCCCCGGCTCGAGCAGGAAGGAGGGCCGCGCCTGCCGCAGGAGAAGCGCCTCGGCCTGCGCGCGCGCAAGGCGATGGCGGAGCCGGGGCGAGCCGCCGCCCGCCTCATCTCGGCCGCGTTCCTGTGCCGGGCGGTGGGAGCGGCGGTGGTGGTGGCCTCCCTGGCGCGGGGGATCGTGGCGGTGCAGGAACTGCGCGTCGCCGCCACTCCCGACGAGGCGATGTTCATAGCTTACGCGGCGGTGTTGTGGGCGCTGGCGGGCATCGTGGGGGTGGGCTTGCTGGTGGCCGGGTTCGTGATCCTGCGCCCGCCGCGCTGACGCGCCTGCGCCGCTGCGCGCAGGCACGGCCGATGGGCCGCCGGAGCAAGATGGAAGTCAACGACCGCACTAAGCCAGAGCCGACCGACGCCGCGCGCGGGGAAGTGCGCCGCTGGCGAATGCTGGCGCTGGCGGCGGCCGCCTACCTGGGGCTCGGGCTGCTGGCGGGGCCACGGGCGCTCGCCGCGCTCAAGCCGGGGCCGCTGCTGGTGGGCCTGGCGGTGGTGGCGGGGATCGCGTACATCCTGATCGCGCTGGCGATGGTGGTGCTGGCGTGCCGACTGCCCCTGTCATGGAAAGGGCAACTGGGAGCAGGGCTGGCCTTCGCCGCCGCTTTCGGCGCTGCGCGGGCGGCCCATGTTTCGTTGCTGGGCGATCTGTCGCTGGTGCTGGCGGCGTTGTTCGCGGGCGCGCTGGCCTCGCGCGTGATCCGGGAGCGCAACATGCTGGTGCCGGTGGTGGTGGCGGCGGCTGCGGTGGACACCTGGGGCGTCTATTGGGGATTTGTGGCGGAGATCGGCAGACGGGCGCCGGAGGTGGTCAAGCAGTTCAGCGCCGCCGTGCCCGGGGCGGCGGCTGCGGAACTGCCGGTGCCGCTGCTCAGCTCGGTGGGCGCCGGCGACTTCCTGTTCATGGCGCTGTTCGTGGCCGCGGTGTGGCGGCTGGGAATGAATCTGCGCGGCACGCTGTGGGCGCTGTTCGGGGTTTACCTGGTGGTGCCGGCGGCTTTCGCCGCCGTCTCGGCGGTGACCGCGTCAGAGGCGCCGGCGCTGCCGGGGCTGGTGTTCGTGGGATTCGCGACGGCGGCGGCCAACTGGCGGCATTTCCACTTCTCGCGCGCGGAGAGGTTCGCGCTGCTGTACGCGGCGATGGCGTTGACGGCGCTCATCCTGGCGGCGTGGGGGGTGAAGCGGGCGCTGGGAGGCTGAGGGCGGAACGTACGTCATTCTGGTGAACGAAGTGAAGGATCTTGCCCTCGATGTCTGCCCGGCCAAGATGCCTTCGGCTTCGCTCAGGGCAGGCCCTTCGCCTCCGGCGGCTAGGTCGCTGCGCGACCGCCGTGGCGGCCTTCGGCCTAGCCACTCAGGATGACATAAGCGCAGGAGGACATGGTGACCGATAGGTACGAGCCGCAGCCGCTCGAGGCGAAATGGCAGCAGCGATGGGCGCAAGCGCGTCTGTTCGAAGCGCCCGATCGCTCGCACCAGCCGAAGTTCTACTACCTCGACATGTTCGCCTATCCCTCGGGTGACCTGCACTGGGGGCATGTTCGCAACTACACTGTTGGCGACGTGATGGCGCGCTACCACGTCATGCGCGGCGAGCATGTGCTGCACTGCACGGGTTTCGATGCCTTCGGGCTGAATGCCGAGAACGCGGCGATCAAGCGCGGCGTTCATCCCGCCGCTTGGACCGAACACAACGTGGCGCAGATGGAGCAGCAGCTTCGGCGCATGGGCTACTCCTTCGACTGGAGCCGCGAGGTCAACACCTCCCGGCCCGAGTACTACAAGTGGACGCAGTGGCTGTTCCTCCAGCTCTACCGGGCTGGGCTGGCCTTCAAGCAGCGGGCTCCCGTCAACTGGTGCCCATCGTGCGCGACCGCGCTGGCCAACGAGCAGGTCATCGGCGGGCTCTGCGAGCGGTGCGACACCGCGGTCGCGCCGAAGGAGATGGAGCAGTGGTTCTACCGCACCACCCAGTACGCCGACCGTCTGCTCGCCGGCCACGACAAGATTGACTGGCCCGAAGACGTCAAGCTCATGCAGCGCAACTGGATCGGGCGCAGCGAGGGCGTCGAGTTCGACATGGCTATCGCCGATTCCCCGCACCGGGTCGCCGTTTATACGACCCGGCCGGACACCGTCTTCGGCGTTACCTACGTGGTGCTGGCGCCCGAGCACCCGCTGGTGAACGAGATCATCAGCGGCGAGCAGCGCACGGCGGTGACCGCCTATCGCGAGCAGGCGCGCAAGAAGGCCGAGCTCGAACGCATCGCCGACACCGCCAAGGACGGCGTCTTCACCGGTGCCTACGCGGTCAACCCGATGACCGACGAGCGGGCGCCGGTGTGGGTCGCCGACTACGTCCTCATGGGCTACGGCACCGGCGCCATCATGGCCGTGCCCGCGCACGACCAGCGCGACTTCGAGTTCGCCCGGCGCTACGGCCTGCCGATCCGCGTGGTCATCAACCCGCCGGGCGCGACGCTCGATCCGGCGACCATGCCCGAGGCTTACGTGGAGTCCGGGGTGCAGGTCAACTCCGGCCGCTTTGACGGTCTGCCCAGCGAGGAGGGGTGGCGGGCGATCGCCGACGGGATGGAGCACATGGGTATCGGCCGGCGCACGGTCAAATACCGTCTGCGTGACTGGCTCATCTCACGCCAGCGCTACTGGGGCGCGCCCATTCCCATCATCTACTGCGACCAGTGCGGGACGGTGCCGGTGCCGGAGCGAGATCTGCCCGTGCTGCTGCCGCCGCAGGCGCCCTTTACCGGCAAGGGCGGGTCACCGCTGGAGGCGGTGCCGCAGTTCGTTAACACCACGTGCCCGGAGTGCGGTGGCAAGGCACGGCGCGATGTGGACACCATGGACACCTTCGTCTGCTCGTCGTGGTATTTCCTCCGTTATACCAGCCCCCATGACGCCGAGCGCGCCTTCGACCCCGAAGCGGTGCGCTATTGGATGCCGGTGGACCTCTACATCGGCGGGCGCGAGCACGCGACTATGCATCTCATCTACGCGCGGTTCTTCTGCATGGCCCTGCACGATCTGGGCCTGATCGAGTTCGAGGAGCCGTTTCAGCGCCTATTCAACCACGGCGTGATCAGCCTCGGCGGCAAGAAGATGAGCAAATCGCGCGGCAACATCGCCTCTCCCGACGGCATGTGCGAGCGCTACGGCGCGGACACGGCGCGGCTCTTCATCCTCTTCATCGCCCCCCCGGGCGAGCCGGCCGAGTGGAGCGAGGCCGGCGCGGAGGGGCTCTATCGTTTCATCGGTCGCACCTGGCGCCTCATCAGCGGCGCGGAGCCCGTGTTCGATCGCGATTGGGCGGCGACGCTGGAGTCCAGTCAACCGTCGTCCGCGGGGAGCGCCCTGCGGCGCAAGACACACCAGACCATCGCCAAAGTCACCGCCGACATCGAGCGCCTCCACCACAACACCGCCATTAGCGCGCTCATGGAGCTGGTAACGCAGGTGAGCGACCTTGCGGGCGACGCTCCCGCCGCGCTCCCGCCCGCCGACCGGGCGGCGCTGAGCGAAGCGATGGCCACGCTGCCGGTGCTGCTGTCGCCGTTCGCCCCCCACCTGGCGGACGAACTCGCCGAGGAACTCGGTATCCTGGGCGACGCGACCTCGATGTTCCAGGCGGCGTGGCCCCAGGCCGACGCGCGGATCGCGAGAGAGGAAGAGGTAACGCTGGTGGTGCAGGTCAACGGCAAGGTGCGCGACCGGCTGATGGTGGCCGCGGGCGCCGATGAGGAGCGCCTCAAGCAACTCGCCCTGGAGAGCGAGAAAGCGCAGGCGTTCCTCGCGGGCAAGACGGTGCGCAACATCGTCGTGGTGCCCGACAAGCTGGTCAACATCGTCGCCGGGTGAGGCGACGGCCCCGGCCACAGATGCCGAGCCGCTACCGCGGTTCGGCTGTGCCCAGGGCAGGCTCCGGGCCGCACCTCACATTCTGGTGGCGATCGCCACGCTGAGCGGCCAGATCATGCCGCCTGCTCGCATCTGCGTGCACCGTTGACCTTTCTCCGGTCCTCCGGTAACATGCTCCATGCATTTGCGGTTAGATGTGGCACCGGCGCCCCGCCCGAGCTTTGCGCGCCACGGCCCGCAGGGCGACGGCGGGACGGACCTGCCACACAGGAGCCTTCCACCAGTGAGCGTTAGCCCTTCGCCGCAATCCGAGGGATTGGACCTCGGCGTTGATCTCGGCTCGGTGAGCGTCAAGGCAGCCCTGCTCGACGCCGCCGGCAACATCGTCGAACACCACTATCGCCGCCACCACGGGCAACCCCTGCGCGCCGCCCGCGACCTGCTGGCGGACCTGCTGGAGCGCACGCCCGCCGACCGCATCGGCGTGGTCGCGGTCACCGGCGCCGGCGGCAAGCTGCTGGCGGAGGTGCTGGAGGCCCATCTCGTCAACGAGGTCGTGGCCCAGGCGGCGGCCGCCGCCGCGCTGCACCCAGACGCCCGCACCATCATCGAGATCGGCGGCGAGGACTCGAAGCTGCTGTTCCTCAAGCCCGACGAGGGTGGGGCAGAGCCTGTCCTGAGCTTGTCGAAGGGCGTCCCGCCTGCCAATGACTTCGCAGCCGAGACGGCTGCGCCACCTATCGCCGTGGCCGATTTCGCCATGAACACCATCTGCGCCGCCGGCACGGGATCGTTCCTGGATCAGCAGGCCCACCGCCTGGGGCTGTCCATCGAGCAGTTCGGCGAGCTCGCCCTCAAGTCCGAGCATCCCCCGCGGCTGGCCGGCCGCTGCAGCGTCTTCGCCAAGTCCGACATGATCCACCTCCAGCAGAAGGCCACGCCGTCGCATGACATCGTCGCCGGGCTGTGCTTCGCCATGGCGCGCAACTTCAAGAGCACCGTCGGCTCCGCCCGCACCCTCGAACCGCCGGTCTATTTCCACGGGGGGGTGGCCGCCAACCCCGGCATCGTGCGCGCCTTCCACGAGGTGCTGGCGCTGGGGGCGGATGACCTGCGCGTGCCCGAGCGCTTCGCGGTCATGGGCGCCATCGGCGCGGTCTTCGCCGCGCGCCGGCAGGGGGTCGCCGCGGGTGGCTGGGCGGGGCTGGAGCGCCTCAACGCCTTCCTCGACACCCGCGGGGAGCGCCCGGCGGCGGCGACCATGGAGGCCCTGGGGCCGGCGCTGGGGATGGTCACCTATCATCAGGCGGAGATGGCTGCGCCGCCCGCCCCCGGCGCGCGCGCTTGCCCTGAGGGAAATCGAAGGGTCCCCGCCTACCTGGGGGTGGACGTCGGCTCCATCAGCACCAACCTGGTGGTGCTCGACGCACAGCGGCGTGTGCTCGCCAAACGCTACCTGATGACGGCGGGCGCGCCCATCGAGGCGGTGCGCCGCGGCCTGCGCGAGATCGGGGAGGAGGTGGGCGATTGCGTTGACATTCGCGGCGCGTCCACCACCGGCTCCGGGCGCTACCTGATCGGCGACTTCATCGGCGCCGATGTCGTCAAGAATGAGATCACCGCCCAGGCGCGCGGCGCGGTCGCGGCCGACCCGCGAGTGGATACCATCTTCGAGATCGGCGGCCAGGACTCGAAGTACATCTCCCTCGACGGCGGCGCGATCGTGGACTTCGAGATGAACAAGGTCTGCGCCGCCGGCACCGGCTCGTTTCTCGAGGAGCAAGCGGAGAAGCTGGGCATCAGCATCAAGCAGCAGTTCGAAGAGTTGGCGCTGGCCGCCGCCGCCCCCGCCAACCTGGGCGAGCGCTGCACGGTCTTCATGGAATCGGAGCTGGTGCGCCACCAGCAGGCGGGCATCCCCACCGACGACCTGGTGGCGGGGCTGAGCTACTCCATCGTCCATAACTACCTCAACCGCGTGGTGGCGGGCAAGCGCGTGGGCGATCACATCTTCTTCCAGGGCGGGGTCGCCTACAACCAGGGAGTGGCCGCCGCCTTCGCCCGCGTCACCGGCAAGCACATCACCGTCCCCGCCCACCACGAGGTCACCGGCGCCATCGGCTGCGCGCTGCTGGCGATGGAGGCCGATGCCGGCGTTGGCAGCAAGTTCAAGGGCTTCGACCTGTCCGAGCGCAGCTACGAGGTGCGTTCCTTCGAGTGCAAGGACTGCCCCAACCGCTGCGAGGTCAACGTGGTGACGGTCGCGGGCGAGCGCGCGCGCTTCTACGGCAGCCGCTGCGAGAAGTACGACGTCGAGCGCCGCTCGGGGCGCGGCGACGAGCTGCCCGACCTCTTCGCCGAGCGCACCGAGCTGCTGCTCAACGCCTACCAACCGAAGGCGGAGCTGCCGGCGAACGCCCCCCGCGTCGGCGTCCCCCGCAGCCTGCTCTTCCACGAGCTGTTCCCGCTGTGGCACGCGTTCTTCACCGAGCTCGGCTGCCGCGTCGTCACCTCCGAAGCGACCAACAAGCGCATCATCCACCGCGGCGCCGAGGGCTCGGTGGTCGAGACCTGTTTCCCCATGAAGGTCGCCCTCGGCCACGTCATGGACCTGCTCGACCAGGACCTGGACTACCTGTTCCTGCCCAGCGTCATCAACCTCCCGCGCCCCGAGGACGGCGTCACCGACAGCTTTGTCTGCCCCTACATCCAGAGCTTCCCCTACACCGTCAAGTCGGCGGTCAACCCCGAGGCCGCCGGGGTGAAGCTGCTGGCGCCGGTGCTCTACATGTACCTCGGCGCCGACCACCTGCTGCGCGTGCTGGGGGGCATGGCCGCGCGGTACCTGGGCAAGGGCCGCGAGGCGATCATGGGCGCGCTCAACGCCGGGCTGGTCGCGTGGGACAACTTCCAGGACGCCTGCCGCCGGCGCGGGGAGGAGATCCTCGCCGACCTTGCGCCCGACGACAAGGCAGTGGTCATCATCAGCCGCTCCTACAACGGCTGCGATCCCGGCGCCAACCTCGAGCTGCCGCGCAAGCTGCGCGACCTCGGCATCCTGCCCGTGCCCATGGACTTCCTGCCGCTGGAGACGGTGCAGCTCGCCGCGGAGTGGCCCAACATGTACTGGCGCTACGGGCAGAAGATCCTCGCCGCCGCCGAGCTCGTCGCCAACGACCCGCGCTTGACCTCGGTCTATCTCACCAACTTCGGCTGCGGGCCGGACTCGTTCATCACGCGGTTTTTCCGCCAGCGCATGGGCGACAAGCCCTACCTGCAGATCGAGGTGGACGAGCACAGCGCCGACGCCGGCATGATCACCCGCTGCGAGGCCTTCCTCGACAGCATCGCCGCCGCCGACGGCCGCGAGCTGGCTACCGGCGCGCGCCTGCGCACCCTCACCATCACCCCCGGCTCCAAGCGCACCCTGCTCGTGCCCTACATGTCGGACCACGCCTTCGGGTTGGCGGCGGCGATGGAGGCCAGCGGCATGTCCGCCCGGGTCATGGCGGAGAGCGACGCCGAGACCCTGTTCTGGGGGCGCCAGCACACCTCGGGCAAGGAATGCTACCCCTGCATCGTCACCACCGGCGACATGGTCAAGTACGCGATGCGTCCCGATTTCGACCGCGACCGGTACGCGTTCTTCATGGGCGGCTCGGGCGGGCCCTGCCGCTTCGGCCAGTACAGCGCCCTGCAGCGCATGGTGCTCGACGACATCGGCTACGCCGACGTTCCCATCTACGCCCCCAACCAGGCCGCCAGCTTCTACAACGACATGGGGATGCTGGGGCGCAAGTTCCTGCGCGCGGCGTGGCAGGCCATCGTCGCCGTGGACCTGCTGTCCAAGGCACTGCATGAAACCCGCCCCTACGAAGTCGAGCCCGGCGCCACCCGTTCGGCAAGCTCAGGGCAGGCCGAGCGCGTTTATCGGCATTACCTGGAATGCGTCTGCGAGGCGGTGCGCGGCGACCGGCCGCTGCCGCCGGTGCTGGCGCAGGCGCGGCGCGCGTTCGAGACGGTGGCGGTGGACCGCTCCCAGCCGCGGCCGGTGATCGGGGTGGTGGGCGAGATCTTCGTGCGCGCCAACCGCTTCAGCAACAACCACCTGGTGGAGCAGGTCGAGGCGCTGGGGGGCGAGGTGTGGATGGCGCCGGTCTATGAGTGGTTCCTCTACCGCAACTTCCGCCGCGCGATGCGCAGTTGGCTCGACAACGACCTCAAGCTGTGGACCACCAACCTGGTCAAGGACTGGGTGATGCGCCACGACGAGCACGCGCTGGTGCGCTCCTTCCACGGGTATCTGCGCAACGCGGACGAGCCGCCGACGCGCGACGTGCTGGGGCTGAGCGGCCCTTACCTCCACCGCAGCTTCGAGGGGGAAGCGGTGCTGACCGTGGGCAAGGCGCTGGATTTCGTCCGCAAGGGCGCGGCCGGCATCATCAGCACCATGCCCTTCACCTGCATGCCGGGCACCATCGCCCACGCCGTCATCAAGCGCGTCAAGGACGAGGAGGGCGGCTTCCCCTTCCTCAACCTGGTCTATGACGGCACCGAGCAGGCCAGCGAAGATACCCGCATCGAGGCCTTCATGTACCAGGCGCGGGAATACGCACGGCGCACCGGCGGGGTGAAGGCAGGGCGCTGAGGGGTTCACCGCGGAGCCTCCTTCGCGAAGGCTACGGAGTCCAAGGGACGCGGAGGCTTGCCCGCCTTCGGTGGGCCGCGAATGATCTCTTGGGCGCGACGTCTGTGACGTCGCGAATCCCGCGCTCGTCAGCTTCGTCGGCAGGAGAGGGTGAGCTTGAGAGTGGGGGCAATCTGACCAATGGCTAAGACGGTCTTCATTCTGGGCGCCGGGGCGTCCAAGCATGCCGGCGCCCCTTTGATAAACGAATTCCTGGAAAGGGCGTGGGGTCTGCTGGCGACCGGGGGTCTTGACGATGCGGCGAGGAGAGATTTCGAGTTGGTGCGAAAGGGCATCAACGAACTACAACTTGCCCACTCGAAGGGCGATCTCGACATCTGGAACCTCGAGGCGGTGTTTGACGCCTTCGAGATGGCCGCTCTCGTCAGGCGCCTCGGCGATCTTGGAGAAGAGGATGTCAAGCGCCTGCCTGAGGTGATGCGGACAGTGATCCTGGAGACGCTCCAGAGGGAGATAGCATTCCCGCTAACGCTCCCGACGAAGCCGCCGATAACGTTCCCAGGGGGAAGCGAAAAGGGCGATATCCTGCCCGGGCCCACTGAAGCGTACCGGCAATTCGTCGCCGAGATCGTGCGTCGCCACAAGGACACGGAACCATACCCGGCGGTCATCACGTTCAATTACGACCTCTGCCTTGAGTTGGCGCTGCATTTTGAGAGCTGCAAGTGGACGTACTGCCTGAGTGACAGCGAGTCGAACGAGCGGCTGAAGGTGCTCAAACTGCACGGCTCGCTTAACTGGGCCTTCTGCCCATCGTGCAACGCCGTGGGTGTATCGCGCGACATGCACGATATCTTGCGAACAGCCTCTGAAGACGCCACTCGCGCGAATAATGAGCACCAGCCGTATACCCGTATGATAGTCGCGACGGGGTCGCCGCGCGTGTCGGGGTGCAAGTGCGAGCAATCCAACCCGGAAGTAATGCTTGTGCCGCCGACTATAAACAAGGGGTCCTATCATGCGGTGTTGAGCGAGGTTTGGGCTGCGGCGGCGGCAGAACTGAGCTCGGCGGACGAGATCTTCGTCTGCGGTTACTCCCTGCCGGAGACCGATGCGTTCTTTCGATATCTGTATGCGGTCGGTACCATTGGAGAAGCGTCATTGCGCCGAGTTTGGGTGTTCAACCCGGACCCTGGTATCAAGCCGAGGTTCGAGAAGCTGCTGGGCAAGCAGGTGCTTGGCGCGCAGGACGGCTTCCTCTTGTTTCCGTTGACTTTCGAGGATGATAGGCGGCGAAAGCATAACATAAACTGGCCTGTCGTGCTTGACCACGACCTGAGCAATCTTCCCGAACCGCTCTGAGCAGCCCCCAGGCGGGGTGATTGCAGCCGCGTTCAGGCCTGGCCGAGATCGCTGTGTCGCCTCAGCGACGTGGCGAACGTGAAGCGAGGGCCAACGCACAGGGAGGAATCTGCTGTTCGGAGGCGGGATTCCTCACTCCGTTCGGAATGACAGCGCGGGGGCCGGGCCCTGTCATTCAGAGCGAGCGCAGGCGAGCGAAGAATCCCGCGTTGGTGAAGATTCCTCGCCTGCGGTTCGGAATGACATGAATAATGCGGGGACGGTGTTCCCGCTGGTGAGTTTCGTCTGCATCGGCACGGCGGCGGCGGTCCACGGCTGCGCGCGCGGTTGCGCCGCCGTTGCTCCAATCCCCGGCAGGTGAGCCTCGGCGATACCGCGAATCCGCCAAGCGAGACGATCACCATCCTCTTCGCCCCGCAGCGCTGACGGCGGCGTCGAGTTGCCCGGCAGGCAAGCCGGGCGGGAGAGCCAACTCCGATGACTGACCAGGCAATAGACGGCCCGCACCCCGCGGACCCGGGAGACTCGGAAACGAGCAACGGTGAGGGTGAGTTCCTGTTCGACCGGGCGGCGGTGGTCGGCGTGGGGCTCATAGGCGGGTCGGTGGGCATGGCCCTGCGCGCGCGCGAGCTGGCGGGTGAAGTGGTAGCTGTCGCTCGCAGTGACGAGACCCTCGAGCTGGCGCTGGCGCGAGGGGCCGCCGACCGCGCCACGCGCGATATCAGCGAGGCGGTGGCGGGCGCGGACCTGGTGGTGCTGGCGGCGCCGGTGTCCCTCATCGCCGAGCACCTGGGGCTGGTGGCGGGAGTAGTGGACGCCGAGTGCATCATCACCGATGTCGGCAGTGTCAAGCAGCCCATCGTCGCGGCGGCGGAGCGGGTGCTGCGTCGTCCCGGTCGCTTCATCGGCGGGCATCCTCTGGCCGGCTCCGAGCGTAAGGGCATCGCCGCCGCCCGCCCCGACCTGCTGGAGAGCGCCGCCTGGGCCTTGACCCCCACCGGCGTCACCGACGAGGAGACCCTCGACCGCGTCGAGGACCTGGTCGCGCGCCTGGGCGCGCGCTCGCTGCTGCTGTCGCCGCTGGAGCACGATCAGCTGGTGGCGCGCACCAGCCACCTGCCCCACGTCGTCGCCGCCGCCCTGGTCAACGTCGTCGCTCAGCGCACCCGCGAGCGCGCCGATACCCTCGACGTCATCGGCAAGGGCTTTCGCGACACCACCCGCGTCGCCGGCGGCGACGCCTCCCTGTGGGCCGACATCGCCCTCGCCAACGCCGACGCCCTGCTCGACGCCCTGGGCGAGATGGAGCAGTCCCTTGGGCGCTTCGCCGCCGCCCTGAGAAGCGGCAACCGCGAGGAGTTGGAGCGGTTGCTGGCCGACGCCCAGCGCACCAAGGAGAGCATCTGACGCCGTGACCTCTTCCACGCTCATCGTCCGCGGCGCGAGCGACGCGCTCCACGGAGCCGTTTCGGTTCCGGGGGACAAGTCCATCTCCCATCGCGCGCTGCTGCTGGGGGCGATCGCGCGCGGCGAGACCACCATCGCCGGCCTCTTAGCGGCGGAGGACATCGCCGCCACCGCCGGCTGCCTGCGCGCGATGGGGGTTGACATCGGGCCGCTCGACGCGCCCGTGGTCACCGTGCGCGGGGTCGGTCTGCGCGGGCTTGCCGCTCCCGCGGGGGAGCTTCACTGCGGCAACTCCGGCACCACCATGCGCCTGCTGCTGGGTGTGCTCGCGGGCCAGGGCTTCGCTGCGCGGCTGAGCGGCGACGAGTCGCTGTCGCGGAGGCCGATGGACCGCATCGCCGCGCCGCTGGGGCGGATGGGAGCGCAGGTGTCCGGGCGCACCGACCGCTGCCTGCCCCCGGTCGAGGTGCGCGGGGGAAGACTGCGCGCGATTCGCTACGACAGCCCGGTGGCCAGCGCCCAGGTCAAGTCGGCGGTGCTGCTGGCGGGGCTGTACGTGGAGGGCGAGACCGCGGTGAGCGAGCCCTTCCAGTCGCGCGATCACACCGAGCGCATGTTGGAGGCCTTCGGCGCCCGCGTGGCGCGCGCCGGCCTGACCGCGGCCGTGCGCGGCGGGGAGCTTGCGGGGTGCGCGATTGCGGTGCCGGGCGACATCTCGTCGGCAGCCTTTCCGCTGGCGGCGGGGCTGGCGAGGGCGGGCTCGCAGGTGACAATCGCCGGCGTGGGCGTCAACCCCACGCGCGCGGGCATGCTCGAAGCCCTGCAGGCGATGGGCGCCGACGTGGTGGTGAGCGCAGCGGAGACGCGCGGCGGGGAACCGATTGCCGCGCTGACGGCGCGGGGGTCACGGCTGCGGGGGGCCGACATCGAGGCGGAGCTGGTGCCGCGGCTGATAGACGAGCTGCCGGTGCTGTGCGCGCTGGCGGCGACGGCGCGGGGAACCACGCGCATCAGCGGCGCCCAGGAGCTGCGGGTCAAGGAGTCGGACCGCCTGGAGGCGATGGCGACCGAGCTGGGCAAGCTGGGCGCCGATATCGAGGAGCACGCCGACGGCCTGACCATTCGCGGCGTGGAATGCCTGCGCGCCGCCGAGGTCAACGGCCGCGGCGACCACCGGGTGGCGATGGCCTTGTGCGTGGCGGCGCTGGCGGCGCCGGGGGAGACCGTCATCAGTGGGGCCGCGGGCATCGCGACCTCCTTTCCCGGGTTCGTGACGGTGATGCGCGCGCTGGGCGCGGATGTGCGCGGGGGGTGACGGTCCCGCGGCGGCTCGGCAGGAGTGAGCCCGGGGCGAAGCGAAGGCAAGGTGCGGCGGCGGCGGCCAGGCCGCCCGGACGGGAGGCGGCGCGACCATGGATGCGGAGTTGTTGGAGATACTGGCTTGCCCCGAGTGCAAGGCCTCGGTGGAGCAGGAACCCGAGCGGCTGGTGTGCACGGCGTGCGGCCGGCGCTATCCCATCCGCGACGGCATACCGATCATGCTGGTGGAGGAGGCGGAGCCGCCGGCGTCGGGGTGGAAGCCGAAGCAGAAGTGACCCCCGCGGCTGCCCTCGATCTCACCGTCTGCATCGTCAACTGGAACACCCGCGCCGATCTGCGCCGCGCGCTGGAGTCGGTGTTCGCGCGCGCGGGCGAGGCCGCGTTCGAGGTCATCGTCGTGGACAACGCCTCCCGCGACGGCTCGCCGGCGATGGTGCGCCGCGAGTTCCCGCAGGTGCGCCTGATCACCAATCGCGTTAACCGCGGCTTCGCGGCGGGCAACAACGAAGCGCTGCGACGCGCGCGCGGGCGTCACCGGCTGCTGCTCAATTCCGACACGGTGGTGCACGGGGGCGCGTTTGCCGCGGTGGTGCGGTTCATGGACGCCCACCCCGAGGCGGGGGCGGTGGGGCTGCGAGTGCACAACCCGGATGGCACTCTGCAGTACTCGTGCCGCCGCTTTCCACGGCTGGCGACGGGGCTGTTTCGCAAGGTGCCGCTGGGGCGGCTGATCCCCGACAACCACTGGAACCGCGAGTACCTGATGTCGGATTGGGCGCACGACACGGTGCGGGAGGTGGACTGGGTATCGGGGGCGGCGATGTGCATGGGCGCGGGGGCGCTGGCGCAGGTGGGGAGGCTGGACGAACGATACTTCATGTACTGCGAGGACCTGGACTGGTGCTACCGGGCGCGGGGCGCGGGGTGGAAGATCTACTACCTGCCGCAGGCAGTGGTGACGCACGTTATCGGTCGCAGCACCGACCTGCGCCCGCTGCGCATGGTGCGGGAGTTCCATCGCAGCATGAGCCGCTTCTACTGGAAGCACTATGCCCGCGCCGTGCCGCTGCCGCTGCGGGCGCTGCCGCCGCTGGGCATCTGGCTGCGGGAAGCGGTGGTGCTGACCGAGAATCTATACAGCGCTTGGCGCAACCTTGGCTATCGCCTTAGCCGCGGCCGCGGCGGGCGCCGGCGATAGGCCGCGGGGGCGAGACCTGAGACTTGAGATCTGACATTCCAGGGGTCACCGGAACGGAACGCGCGTCTGTATGGCTGCGCGATGCCGTGATCGTGGTCGCGCTGCTGGCCGCGCCTCTGGTATGGGGTGGATTCCAGGCCTCCGGCCTCGCCCTCATGTTCTGCCTGATGGCGCTGGGGTGGATCGCCTACCTCGCCGCCGCGCTGCCGGCGCGGCGCGAGTTGGCGCTGGTGCGCACGCCCCTCGACCTGCCGCTGGCGCTGCTGCTGGTCACGGCGCTGGCCTCCGCGGCGTTCGTCTCCGTCAACCACTACCGCAGCACCCTCGAGTTCTATCGCCTGCTCACCGGCGCCATGCTGTTCTGGCTGATCGCCAACCAGCCGTCATCGGTCGGACGCCGCCGCCTGTACCTGGGGGCGCTCATCCTGGCCGCGGTTGCGGTCTCGTGGCTGGGGGCGCGGGAGTATGTCGTCCAGCGCGTGCTCGGCTCCAACCCGAGCTGGCGGGTATTCGCCACCTTCTTCAACCCCAATGAGCTGGCCGGCTTCGTCGGCCTCGTCGTCCCCCTGGGGGTGGCTGCTTTCCTGTGGTCGCGCTCGACGGCAATGCGCATTATCGCCGGCTTTGCGACGCTGCTCATCATCATGGGGCTGCTGCTCACCGGCTCGCGCGGCGGGTGGATCGCCTTCGCCGGCGGCATCTTCGTCTTCGGGCTGCTGGCGGGAGTGGCGTTTCGGCGCACCCGGTTGGCGCTCGCGGTCGCGGTGGTGACGCTGGTGCTGATGGCGCTGGTGGCGCTGGCGGTGACGCCCCTGCGGCTGCGGCTGCTGGGTTCGTTCTCGGGGCAGCAGCACTCCAACATGTTCCGCTACCTCACCTGGCGCGGCGCCGAGCTCATCGCCGCCGATCATCCCTGGCTGGGTATCGGCCCCGGCGCCTTCGAGTTCGCCTACCCGCGCTATGCCATCGGTGGCTTCACCCGCATGGCGCACCAGAACTACCTGCAGATCGCCGCCGAGATGGGCGCGCCCGGTGCCATCGCGTTCGGATGGATGCTGGGCGCTTTCTTCTGGCTCGCGGGCCGGGGCTTTCGGCGGCTGCGCGACCGCGAGAGCCGGCTGCTGTGCGCGGCCTGCATCGCCGGCGTGCTGGTGTTCTGTCTTCACAGCTTGCTCGACTACGGCTGGTACATCGGCGCCATCCAGTTCACGGTCTTCGCGCTCTTCGGCCTCGCGGCCAACGCCGCCGCCCCCGCGGCTGCGGACACCGCCGCGCGGCCGGACAACCAGCGCGAGCCCGGCGCACGCAAGCAACGCGGCGCCCCGGCCCCGGCGATGCCCGCGCCGCTGAGGGTGTGGCGCCGGTCACTCAGGCTCACCAGCGCCGCCGCCTGGATGACGGTGGCGGTCGCCGCCGGCGTCGCCGCCCTGGCGGCGGTAGGGCCGGTGCGCGCCTACCTCGCCAACGCCCAGCGCCAGCAGGGACGCGCGGCCGAAGGACGCGGCAACCTGCTGACGGCGGAAAGCTACTATCGCGCGGCGGTGCGCCTGGCCCCCGGGAGCGGCGAGTACCACCGCGATCTGGGGCGCGTGCTGGGCGCCCCGCGGGGCATCGCGGAGCTCGAGCGCGCGATCGCGCGCGAGCCCACCAATGCCCTCAACTACGTCGTCCTCGCCAAGCTCTACGATATGGTGGGGCCGTGGAACGAAGCCGCCGCGCACTACCAGCGTGCGATCGAGCTCTACCCCAACTACCTTATCGCCTACCGTGGTCTCGCCGAGCTCGAGGCCCGCCGCGGTCGCCCCGGGAACGCGCTCACCCTCTACCGGCGCATGATCGCCATCGAGCACAGCCCCTACGAGCGCTACCGGGCGCTCGAGCAGCGGGTGGAGGCGGAATACGCCTATGCCCACTACGCCCTGGGGCGGGAGGCGCTGGAGCGCGGCGATGCCCGGACCGCGCGCACCGAGCTCGAGCGCGCGCTGGAGATTCTGCGCCGGCGCAAGACGCAGGGGGCGCCGATGCTGAAGGTGCTGCAAGCGGCGGGGGAGTACACCCCGGCGATCGAGCGCGAGCTGGAGGCGCTGCGGGCGCGCATCTGGTGGCGCCTGGCGCAGTTGTGGGAGCGCGCGGGCGACCGGCAGAAAGCCGACTCGCTGCGCGTGCAAGCGCGGCAACTCGCGCCCGAGGTGGCACGCCTGGTGGAAGAGGAGCCACCTCTTTTCCTGAAGCCCACACCACAGACTTCGAACCATGGAGGTGCACCAACAGATGTTACGAGCAGGAGCAGCACAGGTTGAAATCACGCCCGAGCCGGGCGTGTGGCTGACGGGGTACGCCAACCGGGTGCGGCCGGCGACGGGAACCCACGATCCGCTGTGGGCGCGCGCGCTGTTCCTCGAGAGCGAGGGCAAACGCGCGGTGCTCGCGGCGGCCGACATCATCGGCTTCGATGACGAGTTGGTGACGAACGTCCGCCAACGCGTTGCGCGCATGGCGGGTATTCCCCCCTCTCACGTCATGCTGGCGGCGACGCATACGCACTCGGCGCCCAACGTCAGGTGTCTGGAGCGCATGGCGCCGGTGGACCCGGCGGCGGTCGAGCGCCTGGCCGAGGGGCTGACGGGGGCCATCGTCGGCGCCGCCCGCAGCGCCGAAGACGCCGCCATCGGCGCCGGCTTCGCCACCGGCACCATCGGCGCCAACCGTCGCCGGCGCACGCCGCAGGGAGCGATCGTAATGGAGCCCAACCCCGAGGGCCCGGTGGACCGCCGGGTAGGGGTGCTGCGGGTCGAGGGCAAGCGGGGGACGATATGCGTGATGCTCAACCACGCTTGCCACGGGGTGGTGCTGGGGCCGGATAACTTGCTGTACTCGGCTGACTGGCCGGGCGCGGCCGCGCGCGCGGCGCAGGCGGCAACCGGCGGCGCCGTCGCGATTATGACCAACGGCGCCTGCGGCGACATCAACCCCGCGGAGCGCGGCGACTTCGACGCCGTGGAACGCCAGGGCGCGACCGTCGCCCGCATCGGCCTGGGCATCCTCGACCAGCTCCAGCTTTCCTCGCAGGTGGAGATCGAGGCGGCTAGCCGGCGAGTCAGCCTGCCTACCCGCGCCCTCAGCCTGGAGGAGGCGACGCAGATCCTCGAGGGTTCCCGCGCCGACCTCGCAACCGCCCGCGAGTCCGGCGAGCCGGCGGCGATTCGCGTCTGTGAGATCATGCATCCCTGGGTGCAGGAGATGGCTGATCTTGCGGTCGCCGGCGCGCCGCCCGAGCCGGTTATCGCCGAGGTCCAGGCCATCACCGTGGACGACATCGCCCTGCTCGGCCTGCCGGGCGAGGCCTTCGTCGAGATCGGCACGAATATCACCTCCGCCTCCCCCTTCCGCCACACCTTCATCATCGGCTATGCCAATCGCCTGGCGGGGTATCTACCGACGCGGCGGGCCTTCGAGGAAGGCGGCTACGAGGTCGAGGTCGCGCCCCGTCTCTACGGCCTCGCGCCCTTCACCCCGGAGGTGCAGGAGCTCATTGAGGGCGCGTCGCTGGCGCTGCTCAAGTCGCTGAGGTAACGAACATCGGGGGCGCGCGGTATCGCCCCCGCGGCTGGTCTCGCGCATGACGACCACGGAGACATCTGATAGCGCGGCAGTGCCGCAGACCCACGTCGTGCGCCGCCTGCTCGCCACCTGCGCCGTGCTGGGCGTGATCTTGGTGGGGGCGGCGGCGACGGCGGCGAGCCTGGGGCAGTATCCAGTTCCCCTCGCCGACCTGTGGGCGGCGGCGCAGGGGCGCGCGCCGGAGAACATCCGCCACCTGCTGGTGACCGTGCGCCTGCCGCGCATCGCCCTGGGCGCGCTGGTGGGACTGGGGCTGTCGGTGGCGGGCGGCGCCTTCCAGGGCATGCTCATGAACCCCCTGGCCGACCCCTATCTCATCGGCGTCTCATCGGGGGCGGCGCTGGGGGCGAGCGTGGCCATCGTCCTGCGGCTGTCGGGGGCGGCGGGGGAATTCGGGGTGCCGGCGGCGGCTTTCCTGGCGGCGCTGGCGACGATGGTGCTGGTTTATCGGTTGGCGCAGGTGCGCGGCAAGATCCGGGTGGAGAGCTTCATCCTGGCAGGGGTGGTGGTGGGCAGCTTCATGTGGGCGCTGGTGACGGTGATCATGGCGAGCGCGGGCCAGGAACTGTCGGAGGTCGTGTTCTGGCTCATGGGAAACCTCTTCGTCGAGGGCTGGCGACCGGTGCTGGTGGTGCTGGGGGCGACGACGGTGGGGGCGCTGGGGGTGTGCGCGTTTGCGCGCGACCTCAACCTGCTGACGCTGGGGGAGGAATCGGCCCAGCAGCTCGGGGTGGACGTCGAGCGCCTCAAGCGGCTGGTGATCGTGTTCGGGTCGCTGCTGACGGCGGCGGCGGTGTCGTTCAGCGGCATCATCGGCTTCGTGGGGCTGGTGGTGCCGCACATCGCGCGCAAGCTGGTGGGGCCGGATCACCGGGTGCTGCTGCCGGCCGCGGGGCTGATCGGCGCCGCCTTCCTCGTTCTCGCCGACACCGTCGCGCGCGTGGTCGGGCCGTGGGAGCTGCCGGTGGGGGTCATCACCTCCCTGCTCGGCGCCCCGTTCTTCCTCTACCTGCTCAGCACCCGCACGCGGGGGTGAGGCGTAACGATGCTTCGCTTCTGGCGGTGCCCCGTTGTACGGTCCTTGTGGAGCCGTGTGCTGGCTGTGCGGCTACGGTTGCCCTCCTCACGGCCCGCTACCGCTACCCGACACCTCGAGCTGCGGCTTGGGTACGATGTAGATTTCGGGGCGCCGCTTTCCCTCTTCGTCCTTCGTTTGGGTGATCACCTCGTGCAAGTTGGCCTGCTGAACGATGAGCGTCAGCACTTGGCCCAGCGGCGCGCGGTAGATGCGAGCCGTGATCCTTAGCTCGCGCGGCACCGCCGCGACGGTACGGATAGCTATCCCCGACGCCTGAGAGAGCCGATCCATGGCTTCGCCAATCGTCGCATCCTTGATGTCCAGGTCCACCAGCCTGTCATCTCCTTCGAACGGCGAAGATGATGCCATGCGCACGGTCCCCAGTGTGGAACCACCCGTGAACATCGTGCCCCCTGCGAATTGCTCTGCGCTTACCGCCGTCGCGACAACGCCAGGTCCAGTCACCTCCAATTGCGGCTTCGGCGTTACGTAGATCTCCGGCACGTTCCCTTCGCCTCCAGCACGAGAAACGCTGTAGGTGAGGTTGGCTTTGCCGACGATCTTCGAAAGCAGATCGCGCAGCGCCAGTCGGTAGATTCTGGCGGTGATCCTCAGGTCGCCAGGCACCCCTTCCACGACCTTGATTGGCACCCCCGAGGCCCGGGAAATCTTCTCCATCGTCTCGCGGATTGAGGCGTCCTTGACCTCCAGGTCCACCAGCGCTTCGTCGCCCTTGAAGGACGCCGGCATCGCCACGCCTGGGTAAGGTGACGGCGCAGCAGCTACCGCGAGCCGGCGCACCACGTCGCGGAGGGCGGCCTCGCCACTCGGGACCGTCACCGCCCCCACGATCGGGACCTGCGAGCCGCCGACGGTGGCGGTGGGCGCAGGGCCCATGATATAAGCATTCAGCGGCCCAAACCGCTGGTACACCAGACCGGCGGCCTTGCAGACCATATCGAAGGCGGCCTCGGGGTCGGCAGCGGAGATATCCATCGTGACGTGCAAGTCCTTGGGGATCTTGTCGCCCAGAATTACCTCGCGGTCCATCGCCTTGGCGATTGACCTGAGCGCGTCCCCAATGGGTGCGTCCGTCAGCTTCAGCTTGAATGGCTTGCCCTGCTGGCCCTGCTCGGCTGCACACAGGGTGCACAGCAGCGTCGCGAGCGCGGCGATCGTCCAGGCGAGCTGCAATCGTCTTTTCACGTCAACCTCCTTGACTGCGCGACTGCGGTTCGGGTCCGGCATTATCGCATGCGATGCGGATGGCGCGCGGGGAGCCGTCGGGGTTGCGTTCCACGACCTGTTCGACAACCGACTTCGCGCGGTCCGGGAACGACACCTCAACCTGGCAGCTGGACAGGGGCGCCCACTCTGGCGGCGGGCCGAGGAGCAGGATCAGGCCAATTGCGGGCGACGGCGCAGCGGCGACAAGCGACTCGGGTTCCGCTGCGTCGGCTGGCGGCGCGGGGGCGGGCGGTTCGACCACCTCGGGCAGCGCCGGCGGCACCTCTTGCGCGCCCAGCGCGGGCGGCGCGGACGGCGTCATCCGTGCTGAGGGCCGCGGGGCGTACGGGCGGTGGGCGACGCGGCGTGCCGGGCTGGGGCCCGGGGCGCGCTGCGGAGCGGCCTCGCGGATGACTCCGGTCGGCGACGGCTTGAGCGGGGCCGGGTGTGCTCGCGCCGCGATCCGCTGTGGAGACGGTCCGGACCGCGGTGGGCCGGCATCAGTACGTGTCCACAGCCACACCGCCAAGACGACGGCGGCCACCGCCAGGCCCGCGCCCACCCATGTCCGCCGGAAGCCCCAGCCGGCGCGGGTTGGCGCACCTGCGGGCATCAACACCGCGCGCTCCGGCGCCGCCTCGATGGCGGAGAGCGCGCACAGCGCCGCCTGCGCCTGCTCCCACGCCGCGGCCTCAGCCCGACAGCGGCCGCAGGTGTGGAGGTGCGCGGCCACCTCGGCGCGCCGGTGCGCCGGCAGGTCGCCCTCCACGTACTCGCCCAACATCCGCGTGATCTTGCGGCACTTCACGGCTGGGTCCTATCCTCCTGGGCCGCCCGCACGTACTCGTCCTTGAAGGCGCGCTTGGCGCGGTGGACGGTGACCTTGGCACGGCTGAGCGACCAGCGCAGGCAGTCGGCGATTTCCTGGTGCGACAGGCACATGGAGTAGCGCAGAACTAGCACCAGCCGGTGGGCCGGCTTCAAGCGCGCGAGCACGGCGCGCACCTGCTCGACTTCACCCGGCTCGGGCGCGGTTATCGGCTCGACTGCCGCCGCCACGGGCTCGGGGCGGCGGCGGCGCCGGGCCTCGCGGGTGACGTTGACGGTGATGCGGTATAGCCAGGTGCTGAAGCTCGACCGCCCGACGAACTTCGGCAAACCCCGCCAGGCGCGCACGAACGTCTCTTGGAGCAGGTCCTGAGCGTCGTCCGGATTGCCGCACAGATTCAGGCACAGTGTGTACACGTAGTCCCCGTGCCGCCGATAGAGCTCGTCCAGGGCGGCCGTATCGCCCTGCTGGACGCGTGCGATGAGGGCGGCCTCGTCTGCGGGTGCGCGAGTCGCCCGCTTCCCGTCGCTCAACCAGAGCTCTCCGCGGTTGCCATATCGGCTCGGGATCATCTTCTACTACCTTTGACGCACCCTCGACCATGAAAGGTTACAGGCTCGCGGCTACGGCTTCATTTCGGCGGGAGTGCGGCCTCCCCTGGCCTCTCGGAAAACCTCGGGTCAAGGCGCATGTTCATTCTTGACCCTGGCGAACGCATCAAGTAGAATACAGCGAGTCCGCTTGGTCGTCGCTCGGCGGGGCACAAGCACGTTCACGGGGGCATGAATGCCAAAGACGGTTTATTTCGCCAACAGGCGCGCGGCGGGTCGCACTCCGGGGCTGCTGCGCAAGACGGCGCAGTTGTTCGACCGGGCCAGGTTCGCGCGCGCCATCAACCGCGGCGACCTGGTGGCGATCAAGACTCATTTTGGCGAGTCTGGCAACACCGCGTTCCTGCCGCCGATATATGTGCGCGTGATCGTGGACAAGGTGCGAGCGGCGGGGGGCAAGCCGTTTCTCACCGACACCAATACCCTCTATCGCGGCGAACGCTCCAACGCGGTGGATCACCTCGCGCTCTGCTGCGAGCACGGCTTTTCCTATGCGGCGATGGGGTGCCCGGTGATCATCGCGGACGGACTGCGGGGAGGTCATTTCGTCGAGGTGCCGGTCAACGGCAAGCACTTCCAGCAGGTGCGGATGGCGGGCGACATCTTCCACGCCGACGCCTGCATCGTGCTGTCGCATTTCAAGGGGCACTGCCAGATGGGATTCGGCGGCGCGCTCAAGAACGTGGCCATGGGCATGGCGAATCGCGGCGGCAAGCAGGCGCTGCACTCGCAGGTTTACCCCGAAGTTGACGCCGACCTGTGCACCGCGTGCGGGCTGTGCGCCAAGTGGTGCCCGGCGGACTGCATCACCATCGTCCGCCAGCAGCGGGCGCGGATCGGCAAGCGCCAGTGCATGGGCTGCGGGGAATGCTCGGCGGTGTGCCCGACCGGGGCGATCGCCGTGCGCTGGGGCGATTCGCAGCGCAAGGAGCAGGAGCGCATCGCCGAGTTCTGCCTGGCGGTGACGCAGCAGAAGCAGGACCGCATCGGGTTCATGAACTTCCTGCTCAACATCACGCCCGACTGCGACTGCTTGACGAAGAGCGACGCCCCGATCGTGCCCGATATCGGCGTCATGTCATCGTGGGACCCGGTGGCGATTGACCAGGCCTCGCTCGACCTGGTGAACGCGCAGCAAGGCTTTGCGGATTCCGAGTTGAAGAGCGGCCACGAGCCGGGCGGGGACAAGTTCCGCGGCGTCAACCCCCATATTGACCATACGATGCAGTTGGCCTACGCGGAGGAGATCGGCGTCGGCGAGCGCAAGTACAGCCTGGTGCGGCTCGACAAGGAGTGAGGGGTCGGGAGGCAGAGATGGCCGGCGGCGAGGATTTCGCTGAGGAGGTAGTGCGTCAGGTGCGCGAGGCGGGCGAGCGGCGCGAGCAGGACGACAGTGATCTGAAGCCCTCGGAGGAGCTGATCGCCGACGCGGACATGCGGCGGCGCGAGTTGGAATTGCTGGCCGAGCTGGAGCAGGCGCGGGCGGAGGACGCGCAATTCGAGGCTCGCTACGGCGTGACCTTTGGCGAATTCCAGGCTGCGTTCGACCCGCAGGCCGACGAGCAGACTGGGGAGGACTACCTGGCGTGGTCGCGCGCCGCGGAGCAGGTGCGCATGCTGCGCCACGAGCTGGCGCGGCTGCAGAAGCAGCTTCCCCGGCGCGGCGGCCGCCCGCCGGCGCCCGCGGACGAATCCGAAGATGACCCCGGCGCCAGGCCGCGGGGTCGAGTTTCGTAGCCCGGGCGGCTAGGTCCGCCTACCCGAGCGAGGGTTGCGGTTGCAGGGATCGGGTTTAGGCCCGGATTATGCATTGTCAACGTGAAGCGCTCACCCAATGGGTGTGTCATCCCGAGTGGCTAAGCCCGGAGGGCCGCTGGCTAGGCCTAAAGGCCGCCATCCCGGTCTCTGACCTAGGGACACGGCGGTCGCTCCGCGACCTAGCCGCAACGCGAGGGATGCCCTACCGGGTAACGCTGCCTTCCCGTTGGGGAGGCAACGCCTTCCCAACGGGAACTGCTCGCGGCTGCAATGGTTGGCCTTGGGCATCCCTGGTAGGGGATTCCTCGGTCGCGTCGCTTCCTCGGAATGACATAGCCGGAGCCTTTCAGCTCGGCTCAGGACAGGCGCCTCGCCTACCATAGTCTTTCTTCGCGTCTTTGTACCTTGGTGGTTTGGTTCGCGACGTGAGGCAGGAGCGACTTTGAGCGAACAGACGAACAGCGCCCGGTTATTGGCCCGGCTGAGCCGCGCCCCGCTCATCGGCGACGGCGCCATGGGCACCATGCTGGAGGCCGCCGGCCTGCTCGCCGGGGCCTGCCGCGAGCTGTGGAATATCGAGCAGCCGGATAAGGTGCTGGGGGTCCACCGTGCCTACGTCGAGGCGGGCTCCGACATCATCGAGACCAACACCTTCTTCGGCGGCAATCGCATTCAGCTTGCGAAATGGGGTCTCGGGGAGCGCGCGGCGGAGTTCAACCAGGCGGCAGTGCGCCTGGCGCGCGAGGCCGCAGGCGGCGCACCGGCCGCGGACGGGGCGATAATGGTGTCGGTGTCCATGGGGCCGACAGGCGAGGTGCTGGCGCCGCTGGGCAATCTCGACCCCGCGCAGGCCGCCGATGCTTTCCGCGAGCAGGCCCAGGCGGCGGCCGAGGCGGGCGCGGACGCGGCGACGGTGGAGACCTTCTACGCCCTGGACGAGATCAAGCTCGCGATCGCGGCCGCGCTCGCCGCGGGATTGCCGGTGATGGCGACCATGACCTTTGAACCCAGCGGGCGCACCATGATGGGGGTTGCCCCGGCTGACGCCGCTCGCGCGCTGACGGACTACGGGGCGACCATTGTCGGCGCCAACTGCGGCACCGGGCCCGAGGTGATGGTGCCTGTGATCGAGGCGATGATGGCGGCGACCGACCGACCGCTCATGGTGCAGCCGAATGCGGGGATGCCGCGGCTGGTGGGCGGCAAGACCACCTTCCCCGCAACTGCGGAGACCATGGCCGATTACGCAGCGCGCTTTGCGCAGATGGGGGTCAAGGTCATCGGCGGGTGCTGCGGCACCACCCCCGACCACGTCCGGGCGATGGCCCGCCGTATCCGGGGCGGATAGGGCTTGCAGGCAGCCAGCGCACGAGCCCTTCGGCGGCGCCGAAAGCGAACTTGCGCCCGCCGGAGGCGGGTGAACTTCCTTTTGCCAGCAGACACTGGCCGGCGGCGGCAGGGCTGAGCCATCTGCGGATCGCCTCGTTCTGCTTCGCCTGGAATGCGCGGAGCGGACGAGATCTGGGGAGGGCACGGTATTGAAGGGAGTGATTCTCGCGGGAGGCCGGGCGACGAGGTTGCGCCCGCTGACCCACACCATGACCAAGCACCTCATCCCGCTGGCCAACAAACCCATCATCTACTACTGCCTGGAGTCGCTGGCGAGAGCCGGCATCAAGCAGGTGGCGGTCGTCGTCGGCTGCCGCCACCCCGACTACCCCGGCAGCATTGACACCGGCCCCGAGATCATGGAGGCGGTGGGCGACGGCGAGCAGTGGGGGCTGCGGGTGACCTACGTCGAGCAGGACGCCCCCCGCGGCATCGCCCACGCGGTGGGCCTGACCCGCGACTTCGTCGGCGACGACTCGTTCGTCGTCTTCCTGGGGGACAACTTCCTGCCCTCCGGCATCCACGACTTCACGCGCGAGTTCGAGCGTAACCAGGCTCACGCCATGATCCTGCTGTGCCGGGTGCCCAACCCGCGCGACTTCGGGGTGGCGGTGCTGGAGGGGGAACGGGTGGTGCGCCTGGAGGAGAAACCCGAGCACCCGCCGAGCGACCTCGCGCTGGTCGGCGTCTACCTCTTCGACCGGCACGTGTGGCGGGCGATTGACAACCTGCGCCCGTCGGGGCGAGGGGAGCTGGAGATCACGCATGCCATCCAGGCGCTGATTGACGAGGGGCTGACGGTGCGCTCGCACGAGGTCCGGGGTTGGTGGAAGGACACCGGCACCCTGGGCGACCTGCTGGAGGCCAACCGCATCGTCCTCGACACCCTGGCCGAGAGCAACCAGGGGCAGGTGGACGGCCGCAGCCAACTGCTGGGGCGGGTCGTGATCGAGCAGGGGGCCACCATCGCCAACAGCGTCATCCAGGGCCCCGCCATCATCGGCCGCGGCGCCCGGGTGGTGGACTCGGTGGTGGGCCCCTATGTCTCGCTCTACTGCGATGTCGAGATCGAGGGCAGCGAGCTGGCGAACAGCATCGTGCTCGGGGCAAGCGCCATCCGCCGCATCCCGGGACGCATCCGCGACAGCCTGATCGGCAAGAACGTGGTCGTCCATACCAGCGACCGCCGCCCCGCGTGGCACCAGTTCATGCTCGGAGACTCGAGCCAGGTGACCCTCGGATGAACAGGTGAGCAGGGGAACAGGTGAGCAGGGGAGCGAGACCGACCGGGCGGCGCCCATCCACCTGTCGGTGATCATTCCGGCGCACGATGAGGCGGAGCGCATCGGGCCGACGCTGGAGCGCGTCATGGAGTACTTGCGCGGTCAGCCGTACGTATGGGAGATCGCGGTGGTGGACGACGTCAGCCGCGACGCGACGGCGCGGGTGGTGGCGCGCTTCCAGCGCGACGAGCCGCGGCTGCGGCTGCTGCAGCGCGAGGCCGACCCGGGCAAGGGGGCGGCGGTACGGGTGGGGATGCTGGCGGCGCGGGGGCGGTGGGTACTGTTCTCCGACGCCGATCTTTCCACCCCCATCGAGGAGGTAGAGAAACTGCTGGCGGCGGTGGAAGGAGAGAGTTGCGACATCGCCATCGGCTCGCGAGGGCTGCCGCAGTCGGACCTGCGGGTGCGCCAGCCGTGGTATCGAGAGGGGATGGGGCGCATCTTCAACCTCATGGTGCGGGCGGTGGCGCTGCGCGGATTTCGAGATACCCAGTGCGGGTTCAAGCTGTTCCGCGGCGAGGTGGTGCGCGATCTCTTCCGCCGCCAGACCATCACGGGATTCGCATTCGACGTGGAGGTCCTGTTCATCGCCCTCAAGCGCGGGCTGCGCGTCAAGGAGGTGGCAGTGACGTGGATCAACTCGCCGCGCAGCAAGGTGGATCCGGTGCGCGACTCGCTGCGCATGCTGCGCGATATGCTGGGTATTCGGATCAAGAGCCTGCTGGGGCTGTACCGGTGAGCGCCGGGCGCGGGCCTGCACCTGGCTCGGCCACCACTGGGAGGGCGCGAGTGAAGCGATGCGCATAATGGTCACCGGCGCCCAGGGCATGCTGGGGCGCGAGCTGGCGGCGCGGCTGGAGCGCGAGCACGACGTGGTGGCGGTGGATGTCGGCGACTTCGACATCACTGATTGCGCCGCCGTCGAGGCGGGGCTGAGGCAGGCGCAGCCGGACCTGGTGTGCCACTGCGCGGGCTACACCGATGTGGACGGCTGCGAGCGCGACCCGGCGCGCGCGTTCCGCGTCAACGCCTTGGGCGCGTGGAACGTCGCGGCCGCCTGTAGCCAGGTCGGCGCAGGTATGATATACATAAGCACCGATTTCGTCTTCGACGGCGAAAAGGGAGCGCCCTACACCGAGTACGACGAACCGCGACCACTGGGCGTGTACGGCGCGAGCAAGCTCGCCGGTGAGCGTCACGTGCGCGAGCTGGTAGTGCGCCACTTCATCGTGCGCACGGCGTGGCTGTTCGCGCCGCACGGGCGCAACTTCGTGCTCAGCATCCTGGGCAAAGCGCGGGAGCACGCGGTCTCCGCCGCGGCGACGGGGGAGCGGCCAACGCTGCGAGTGGTGGCGGACCAGGTGGGCTCGCCCACCAGCGCCGCCGACCTGGCCGATGCCATCACCCGCCACCTGGTGGGGTCGCGGCTTTACGGCACTTATCACATAACGAACGCTGGAGGCAGCTCGTGGGCGGAGTTGGCGGCGGAGGCGCTTCGGCTGGCAGGCAGCCCGGCGCGGGTGGAGCCCATATCGGCGAGTGAATGGCCGACGCCGACGCGGCGGCCGGCGTACTCGGTCCTGCGCCACCTGAGCCTGGAGCTACAAGGGCGCGACGACCTGCGCCCGTGGCCGGAGGCGCTGGCGGAGGTGGTGGCGACGTTAGGGGCTACAGCCGAGGGCGGTTGTGCCACATGAGAACGGGAGACCATGGAACGCGAGACTAGGAACTACCGGGACACGCTCAACCTGCCGCGCACGGCCTTCCCCATGAAGGCCAACCTGCCGCAGCGCGAACCGGAGATCCAGGCGCGGTGGGATGAGCTCGATCTCTACGCCCGCATCCAGGCGCAGAACGCGGGGCGCGAGCAGTACATCCTGCATGATGGGCCGCCCTATACCAGCGGCGACATCCACCTCGGCCAGGCGCTCAACAAGATCCTCAAGGACATCGTGGTCAAGTTCAAGACGATGCAGGGCTACGACGCGCCGTTCGTGCCGGGGTGGGACATGCACGGGCTGCCGACGGAGATGCGGGCGCTGCGCACCTTCGACCTCGACCGCCACCAGATCGAGCCGATGGAGCTGCGGGGGCGCGCGCACGAGACCGCGGTCAAGTTCATGGAAGTGCAGCGGCGGCAGTTTCGCCGCCTGGGGGTGCGCGGCGAGTGGGAGCACCCGTACCTGACGGTGGACCCGACCTACGAGGCCGCGGTGCTGGGCGTATTCCGCGACCTGGTGGCGCACGATGCGGTCTACCGGGGGCTGAAGCCGGTCTATTGGTGCGCGACCTGCGAGACCGCGCTGGCGGAGGCGGAGATCGAATACGCGCCGGCGACCTCGCCCTCGATCTTCGTCAAGTTCGCGCTGGTCAGCGATGTGCGCGAGCGCTTCCCCGACGCCCCCGCGGGGACGCCCGCTTACCTGGTTATCTGGACCACCACGCCGTGGACCCTGCCCGCTAACGTCGCCGTCGCCGCGCACCCGGGGTTCGAATATGCGCTGGTGCGGGCGGGCGACGAGCTGCTGGTGATGGCGGCGGAGCTGGTGGGAGCGGTGATGACGGCGGTCGGGAAAGATGGATACGAGGTGCTGGCGACGCGGCCGGGGGAGAAGCTGGAGGGCCTGCGCGCGCGCCATCCGTTCGTGGAGCGCGAGCCGGTGGTGGTGCTCGCCGACTACGTGACCCTGGAGCAGGGCACGGGCCTGGTGCACATCGCGCCCGGGCACGGCAAGGAGGACTTCGCCACCGGCCAGCAGTACCGGCTGGCGACCTTGAGCCCGCTCGACGGGCGCGGGATTTTCACGGCGGAGGGCGGGAAGTTCGCGGGCCTGCGCTACGACCAGGCGGAGGCGCCGATCCTGGCGGAGCTGCGAGAGCGCGAGGCGCTGCTGGCGAGCGCGGAATCAGAGCATTCGTATCCCCACTGCTGGCGCTGCCACCAGCCGATCATCTTCCGCGCCACCGAGCAGTGGTTCGTGGCGGTGGACAAGTTCACGCGCGAGGCGCTGACAGCGATTGAGGGCGTGAAATGGGTGCCGCCGTGGGGGCGCGAGCGCATCGTCGGCATGGTGGCGGAGCGGCCGGACTGGTGCATCTCGCGCCAACGGGTGTGGGGCATTCCCATCCCCGCATTCTACTGCGAGGGCTGCGGCGAGCTGCTGCTGACCCCGGAGACGGTGGAGGCGGTGCGCGCGGTATTTGCCGAGCGCGGCAGCGACGCGTGGTTCACGCTGCCGGCGGCGGAGCTGCTGCCGGCGGGCACCGCCTGCGGCGCGTGCGGCGGAACTGAGTTTCGCAAGGAGAGCGACATCCTCGACGTGTGGTTCGATTCAGGCGCGAGCCACGCGGCGGTGCTGGAGACACGCGCCAACCTGCGCTCGCCCGCCGACCTCTACCTGGAGGGCAGCGACCAGCACCGGGGGTGGTTCCAAGCCTCGCTGTGGACCTCGATCATCGCCCGCGGGCGCGCGCCCTACCGCTGCGTGCTCACCCACGGGTTCTTCCTCGACGAGACCGGGCGCAAGATGAGCAAGTCGCTGGAGAACATCGTTGACCCCAACGCCATCGCCGAGGTCTATGGCGCCGATATCCTGCGGCTGTGGGTCGCCTACGTGGACTTCAAGTCCGACATGCCGATGTCGGAGTCCATCTTCGAGCAGGTGATCGAGGCCTACCGGCGCATCCGCAACACCGTGCGCTTCATGCTCGGCAACCTCTACGACTTCGATCCCGCGGCGGACGCCCCGGCGCCCGCCGACCTGGCGGAGGTTGACCGCTGGGCGCTGCACCGGCTGGGGGAGCTGACGGAACGGGTCACGCGCGCCTACGAGGATTTCGAGTTCCACCGCGTCTATCACGCGGTCAACGACTTCTGCGCGGTGGACATGTCTGCGTTCTATCTGGACATGCTGAAGGATCGCCTATATACTACCGCTGCCGGGTCGCGCGGGCGGCGCTCGGCACAGGCGGCGCTGTACGCGCTCGCGGGCGGGCTGGCGCGGCTGCTGGCGCCGATCCTGAGCCATACGGCGGAGGAAATCTGGCAGCACTTGCCGGGCGCGCACGAGGATAGCGTGCAGTTCGCGCGGTGGCCCGCGGCTGACGGGTGTGACCCGGAGTTGGGGCGCCGTTGGGAGGAGATTCTGCGCGTGCGGGAGCAGGTCAACCGCGCGCTCGAGCGCGCGCGCACGACCGGCGTGGTGGATCAGCCGCTGCACGCCGCGGTCACCATCCACGCGCCGCAGCCGCAGGCGCGCTTGCTGCGCGAGCTGGGGGACGAGCTGGCGCGAGTGCTGATCGTGTCGCAGGCCGAGGTGCGGCCGGCGGCGGAAGCGGCGGTCGAGGTGGCGGCGGCGCCGGGCGGCAAGTGTGCGCGCTGTTGGTTGGTGCAAACCACGGTGGGAGAGCAGGCGGGACATCCGTCGCTGTGCGCGCGCTGCGCCAGCGTGATCATGGGAGAGGGCGAGGCATGAAGACGGCTGAACTTGAGCGCTTTCGCAAGCGGCTCGAGGCCGAGGAACAGGACTTGCTCGAGCGACTGCGCGAGATCGCGAGCACCAAGGGGCGCGCCACCGAGTCGGAGGTGGTGATGGAGCTGTCGGGGTACGATGACCACCCGGCGGACATGGCCTCGGAGACGTTCGAAAAAGAGAAAGACCAGGCGATGCTGGAGGGCATCCACCATTCGCTGGCGCGGGTGCGTAACGCGCTCGCCAAGGTCAAGCGCGGCACCTACGGCAAGTGTGACAACTGCAGCCGGCAGATCGGCCTGCAGCGCCTGCGGGCGCTGCCTCACGCCACGCTGTGCGTCGAGTGCCAGGGACGGCGGGAGACGAGATGATCCCTCCCGGCGGCAGCGGGCGAACATGATGCGCGCGCGCTGGCCGCTCCTGCTGGGGGTGGCCGTCGCCGCGCTGGCGGCGGACCAGGCGACCAAGACGGCGGCGGTGGGCCTGCTGTCCGCCCATCACCCGCACCCCGTCGCCGGAGGCTGGCTGCGGCTGACGCTGGAGCGTAACCCCGGCGGCGCCTTCGGCCTGCTGCCCCAGGCCACGACCTACCTGATCGCGGCCTCGACGGTGATCGCGCTGGCGCTGCTGGTGTACGCTCGCGCCGCCGTCGCTCACTCCACGCTGCTCACGGTGGCGGTGGCGATGCTGCTGGGGGGGGCGCTCGGCAACCTGGTTGATCGCGTGCGCCTGGGCCACGTGGTGGATTTCATTGACCTGCGGGTGTGGCCGGTATTCAATGTCGCCGACATCGCGGTGACGGCGGGGGTGGGGCTTATCATTCTGGCGGCGGCGCTGCCCCGCCGCCGCCAGGCAACGGAAAGCGAGAAGTAAGAGTGCGGCCGACGCTGTTCAGACTGGGGCCGCTGGAGGTGCGCTCCTACGGCGTGATGCTGGTGCTGGCGTTCGTCGCCGGCACGCTGTGGGCGATGCGCGAGGCGCGCCGTCGCGGGCTGGCGCCGGAGCGCATGATTGACGGCGGGCTGGCGGCGCTGGCGGGGGGACTGATCGGCGCGCGCATCGTCTTCGTGGCGCTCGACCCCTACCTGACCTGGCGCGACCTGCCGTTCGTGTGGCGCGGCGGGCTGTCGTTTCACGGCGGGCTCATCGGAGGCCTGGGTGCGGTCGCCCTCTATGCACGTGCGACCCGCACCGCCCTCGCCGCCATGCTCGACTGCGGGGCGCCGGGGATGGCTCTGGGCTATGCCGTCGCGCGCATCGGCTGTTTCCTCAACGGGTGCTGCTATGGCGGCCCCAGTGATCTCCCCTGGGCCACGCGCTTCAGCGACGGCGGCGCCGGCCTCACTCCGCCCAGCCACCCGGCCCAGCTCTACGCCAGTGCGGGCAGCCTGGTGATCTTCGGGCTGCTGCTGCTGCGGCGGCCGGGCGCGCGCGCCGGCGGCCAGCTTTTCGCCGCCTATCTCGGTCTCTACGGCGTGCTGCGCTTCGTCGTCGAGTTCTGGCGCAAGGGCTATACCGCGCAGGTGCTGTGGGATGGCCTGACCCAGGCGCAGGTCGCCAGCCTCGGCCTGATGGCGCTTGGAGTTATTGGGTGGTTCGGGCTCAAGGGGCTGGCAAGGCGGGCCGGGAGAAGCAGCCTGGATGAACGGGGATGAAGGCGGAGGCAGGGGCAAGGCATGCTGCGCCCCGACGCCCATGACGCGGCTCGTAGTCGCGTCCGCCGACGCGGGCGAGCGCCTCGATGTCTTGATTGCGCGACGCGCGCCCGAGCTGTCGCGGGCGCAGGCGCAGCGGCTGATCAAGGCGGGCGCCGTCACGGTTGACGGGAAAGCGGTGAAGCCCCGCTTCGTCGTGCGCGCGGGCCAGGAGATCACCATCAGCCTGCCGCCGCCGCAGCCCACGCATCTGATTCCCCAGGCGCTGCCCCTCGACATCCGCCACGAGGATTCCGATCTGATCGTCGTCAACAAGCCCCCGGGCATGGTCGTGCATCCGGGAGCCGGTCGCCGCCAGGAGACCCTGGTCAACGCGCTGCTCGCCCACTGCCGCGATCTGTCCGGCATCGGGGGCGAGCTGCGGCCGGGGATCGTCCACCGGCTGGATAAGGATACCTCGGGGCTGCTGGCGGCGGCCAAGAACGACTTCGCCCACGCCGCGCTGGCGGCGCAGCTCAAGGCGCGCACCGCGGGGCGGCGGTATCTGGCGCTGGTATGGGGACGGCCGCGGACGGATCACTTCGTCGTGCGCACGTTGTTGGGCCGGCATCCCTCACAGCGGGTGATGATGGCGGTGCTCGACCCCGCGCGGGAAGGCAAGCCCGGGGCGCGCGAGGCGATCACCGAGGTGCGCGTGCGCGAGGTGCTGGGGCCGATGACCCTAGTCGAGGCGCGGCTGCAGACCGGGCGCACCCACCAGATCCGCGTACACCTGGCGCACGTGGGGCACCCGGTGGTGGGCGACCCGACGTATGGAGGGGGGCGGAGCAAGGCGGAACAGGGGCGGCTCAATGCCGAGACGCGGCGGCTGGTCGCGGCCCTGCCCGGGCAGGCGCTGCACGCTTACTACCTGGCCTTCGACCACCCGCGCAGCGGCGAGCGCCTGGAGTTCACCGCCGACCCGCCGGCGGAGATGCAAGCGGTGATCGCGCACCTGCGGGGGCGTGCATCTGAATCAGCTTAATCGCCAGCCCGACCGCCGCAGGACGCGCCACGCTCAGGCTCGCCCCCGGCAGCGGGGAGAACGGGCTCACAAGAACATCTCGGGGCCGATGCTGCGGAAGGTGGGCTAGCGCGCGAGGACGGAGGCGATCTCGGCGATGCGGCTGACCGGCTGCAGGCAGTCCACGATGGAGCGCGAGTGACCACCATGAGGGTCGCGCACGCTGAGGTCGAGGCGCTTGAAGCCGCGCACCATGCCGCCGTTGGCATCGGCGAGCAGGCGCACCACCGGGCGCGAGAGATCGCGCTCGCTGCCGCCGCTGACCACCGCCCACTCGCCGCCGTCGAGCTTGACGATGGCGCCGACGGGATAAAGCCGCAGCAGTTGGGCGAAGCGCCGCAGCAGACGGGGCTCGAACTGGCTGCTGCCGGAGTAGAGCATCCACCCCGCCGCCTGCTCCGGTCGCACCGGCGCGCGGTAGGGGCGGACGGTGGTTAGGGAATCGTAGCAGTCAACGATGGTGCAGATGTGGCTGTAGAAGTTGAGCGCGCGCGGCCGCGCGGTCTTGGGATAGCCGGTGCGGTCGTGCTTGATGTGATGCTCGAAGGCCACCACCGCCGCCAGGTCCGGCACGCCGGGGGTGGTGGCGAGCACCTTGGCGCCAACCAGGGGATGGGTGTGCATGACCATCCACTCCTCTTCGGTCAGCGGCCCCGGCTTGCGCACGATGTCGAGCGGCACGAAGACCTTGCCGATGTCATGGAGGATGCCGGCCATGCCCAGGTCTATCATCTGCTTCTGGTTGAGCCCCAGGGTGCAGCCGAAGACCATGGCGACGATGCAGACGTTGACCGAGTGCTCGTAGAGGTACTCGTCATAGCTCTTGATGGCGGCCAGGCTCACCAGCCCGGAGCTGTCGTAGAGCAGCGAGCTCAGCATATCCTCGACCACCGCGCGCACCGCCACCACGTCTATGACTTGCCCGCGCTCGACCGCGTTCATGGCGCGGCGGACGGTGTCCACGGCATCCTGGTAAATCTCGAATGCCTGGCGCTCCTGCATGTCGTCGGGCTGGTCGCTGCGGCGCGGTTCGAGCACGAGGTGGGTGACGCCGTGGCCCTCGAGCGCGCCCTTGGCGCCGCCCTGAAGCTCGAGCGCGCGGGGATCGGTGATGAGCACCTCCGCCAGCACCGCCAGCTCGCGCTGCTCCACCGCGGGGGTGATGGTAATGCAGCCGACCTCGCGCGCCAGCAGCTCCTCCGCCAGCGGCACCAGCGTGCCGATATTGTCGGGCAGCGGCAGGTTGTCGAAGACGAACTGATCGGTCTGAACGTTGATTTCCAGCCGGGGGCGTTCGCGCAGCAGCACGTTGAGGCGTTCGGTCGCCTCCTGCAGGCAGTCCACGGCAACCGAGTGCTGCACGCCGTAGAAGGTGCTGTTGCGCACCGCCGTCGCCACCGCCACCAGCGCCTGCTCCACCTGCGTGGAGAACTGCACGGCGGCGGCGTTGCTGTCATCGGTGCGGGCTGGGTGGCCCCCCCGCGCCGTAGGGGTGCCCACGTTCAGGTCCTGTTCAGTCACGCGTTCGGCTCCATTTGAAGGTTAGGCCCGGGGGCGGTCGGCCTGCATCTCCTCGAACATCTCCTGGCACGCCGCGCGCACCGCCGGCCGCTTGTCCTTGATGTAGCCGGCGAGCACATCCAGGCACTCGGGGGTGCCGATGCGCTTGAGGGCCGCCGCCGCCGCGAGCCTGGTTTCGTCGGCCCTGGCGGCCCCGAACCAGGGGCGGCGCCGGAGCACGCGCGATAAGGTTTGGATCGCCTGGCCGCCGGCGATCTTGCCCAGGGCGCAGATCGCCTCGAGCTGGTCGCCAATGGCTCGGCCGGGCAGAGCCGAGCCGCCGGTAGCGACCCGCGACAACTCGGGCACCGACTCCGCGCTGCGCAAGTCGCCGAGGGCAGCGATGGCGGCGCGCCGGATGGACGGGTAGTGGTCGGTGACGCCGGGCAACAGCAGTCGTGCGGCTCCCGGGGAGTTGGTCTTGCCGAGCGCCTGCACCGCCATCAGGCGCACCAGCACGTCGCGCGCGCCCAAAGCCTTGCCCAGCCCCTCGAGCGCCTGCGGCGTGGCTATGCGCGACAGCACGCGCACCACCGCTTGCCCGGTCTGGGTGTAGCCGCTGTGCAGCGCCCGGCACAGCTCCGGCACCGCTTGATCGCCCAGGCGCACCAGCGCCTCCATCACCGCGGTGTCGGCGCCCGGCATCAGCGGCTCCGCGATCAACTGCGTCAGCATCGGCGCGGCAGCCTTGCCCAGGAAGACCAGAAGCTCGGTGGCCGTTTCCGCCTGGTCCGGGGTCGCCGCGCGAATCATCTGCCCCGCGAAGCGCAGGATGGCATCGGTGCCGATGGCCTCCAGGGCGGCGCGGGCGCGCAGGCGCTGCCAGGCGGGGTAGTCGCCGGACTCGTTGGCGTGGCGGGCGAGACTGGCGAGGGCGGAGAGCGCGGCCGCTCGCTGGTTGTGGTCCATCAGCTCGCGGGTCTTGCGTTCCAGCTCGGTCGCGACCTTGGAGTAGCCGTCGAGCTTGGTTTCCTTGTCGAGGACTTCCAGCAGGGTCGTCACCGCATCGGCGAGGGTGGTCTGCCCGCGCGCCGACTGGAGCAGGTCCGTCATCTCCTCCCACGGCGACAGGGGCTCGAACTTCATCGCGGCGATGCCGTTGAGGATCATCGCCAGGCGGCTGGCAGGGCGGTGGGCGTCGGCGCCGAGCAGATGCATCGCCTGGTCACCGCGTTCGGTGCCGACGAAGGCGTCGGCCAACTCACGCGGGAGGTTGCGCGCCTCCGCCAAGGCGGCGGCCAGCTCCCTGAGCACGCCGGGCAGACGTTCGTTGGCGGGGGAGGCGACGACCTCATCCGGGCTGGGCGGTCCCTGCCCCGTGTGGTTGGCGTGGAAGGCGAAGATGCGCGGGCGCACCGCCGGCGGCAGCTTGGCGACCGCCGCGCGCACGTTGGCCTTGACCTTCTCCCATTCGGCGCTGGAGCGCGCCAGGATGATGCGCTCCAGCCGCTGCACGATCTGGCCCACGAACGCGGAACGGCCGCCCTCGGCCGCTTGCGCTGCAGCGCCGGTCAGGCATTCCGCGAGCAGGCGCACCACCAACGCCGGGTCGGCCAGCACATGGAGTAGCTTGTCATAGGTCTCCTCGTCAACGTCGTCGGCGTCCGCACACAGGATCTCGGCCAGCTCCGCGATGAGCGCGTCCCAGTTCGCTTCCAGGAACTGGGCGGTGATCGCTTGCTCCGCGACCGGCGCCTCGTCAGCGAAGCACAGGTCCTCCACCTCGATGCCCGTCACCCCCGAGGCCAGCAGGATCTGGCGCACGCCGCCGCGGGCGCGCAGCCGCGCCGCTGGCAGGTCCATCGCCGCCAGCAGCACTGAGAGCTCGGTGGGGTCGACGGCGGCGCGGAAGGTGATGGCCAGGATCCCGTGCTGGCGCAGGCGCTTGGCGAGGGCATTGGTGTCGGCGGTCTGGCGATGGGCCTGGTCGTCAATAAGCAGGCCCACCTCGGTCGCGGTCAGGGTCAACTTGCCGCGTTCACGGAGAGCGGTCTCCAGCGCCAGGCACGCCTCGTCGCGCGCCGTCATCGCAATCGGGTGGTCCTCCTGGTAGAGGCTCGCCGCCCGACGTGCGGCGACCAGGCGGTCAAACACGACCGCCAGGTCGCCAGGGATCGGAGACACCGCACGGAGCAGAAGCTCCCGCGCTTCGGTGGTCTCGCTGGTCATGCCGAATCGCCTCGGCGAAACGAGTTTCCGCTGACCCGCCGGCAGCGGCGGGCCGCCGCTTCATACCAATCGGCTATATTCCACATCCGGGGTGCGTTTGTGGTCTCCGCCGGCCGGGCGCTGGCGCCGCAGCGTACAGGCGGGTTCCACCACGCCCGGCCCTGCCGTGGGGCAGGAACGGAATCGTGATCAGCGAAATACCCCTCGGCGGGGACGCGCCCGCGCCAGCGGCCGACGCCAGACCCAATGACCAAGCGCATCCGCATAGAGGTCGAACGCCTGCCGCAGGGCCGGGGATTGCCGCTGCCGACGTATCAGACCGCCGGCGCGGCTGGGATGGACCTGCACGCGGCGGTGGAGACGGAAGCGGTGATCGCGCCCGGGCGCTGGGCGCTCATTCCGGCCGGGATCAAGATCGCGGTGCCCCCCGGGTACGAGGCGCAGGTGCGCCCGCGCAGCGGGTTGGCGCTGCGCCACGGGGTGACGCTGCTCAACACGCCGGGGACCATTGACGCGGACTATCGGGGGCCGGTGGCGGTGATCGTGCACAACGCCGGCCGCGAGCCGTTCGTGGTGCGCCGCGGCGATCGCATCGCGCAGCTGGTGATCGCGCCGGTGTGCCGCGCGGAGCTGGCGGAGGTCGTGGCCCTGGACGACACCCCGCGCGCCGGCGGGGGCTTCGGGCACACGGGATTGTCCGCGGAGATCACAGAGGACACGTAGGAAGCGACTCAGCCGCAGATGAATACAGATGAACGCGAATGAGGGGCAAGGGAAACAGCAGAGCTCGAGCGCCGCGGAGTTGGCCACGCTATGGGGAGTGACACCCGATGCGACGTGGCTTAGAGCCGGATTATGCATTGTCAACGTGAAGCGCTCTCCCGATGGGTGTGTCATCCCGAGCAACGCGAGGGATCCCCTACCGGGGTTGCTCGCGGCTGCAATTGTTGGCCTTGGGCATCCCTGGTAGGGGATTCCTCGGTCGCGCCGCTCCCTCGGAATGACATCCCCGAAGCCTTACGCATAATCCGGGTTAGACCCTATCCCAGGATTGACAGTCCATGACCAATGTCATTGCGAACGAAGCAAGGGGTCTCGCGTGGCACGGGATTTGCCAGCCAGAGGCGTGTGAGCTTCGCTGCGCCCATGACCGTTGGCTCGTTTTCGGGATAGGCGCTTGGTGGAGCGGAGGAAGAAGATGAGGCTGGAGGAGAAGTTTCGGCGGGCGGGGCGCGACGGCAAGCGGTATCGGGGCGCGCCGTTCTGGTCGTGGAACGATGACCTGGAGCCGGAGGAGCTGCGCCGCCAGGTGCGCGAGATGAAGGAGCAGGGGCTGGGGGGCTTTTTCATGCACGCGCGCGTCGGCCTCATCACGCCGTACCTGTCGGAGCGCTGGATGGAGTGCATCGAGGCCGCGGTTGACGAGGCGCGCCAGTTGGGGCTGGAGGCGTGGCTTTACGACGAGGACAAGTGGCCGAGCGGCACGGTGGGCACGGTGATCCCGGACCTGGGGCCCGAGTGGCAGCAGAAGACAGTGGAGCTGGCGGAGGTCTATGCCGACCAGTTCGAGCCGCAGCCCGCTCCCGTGGCGACCTTCATCGGGCGCCGCCGCGGCAACACCGTCAGCGACGTGACCTATCTGCCCGACCACCGCCTGCCGAGCACTGTCGGCGACCGCACGGTCTTTCATTTCTACGTGCAGACCCACGGCCGTGCGGATCTGCTGAAGCCAGCCGTGGTGAAAAAGTTCATGGAGCTCACCCACGAAGCCTACCGCCGGCGCGTGGGCGCGGAGTTCGGCAAGACCATTCCCGGTATCTTCACCGACGAGCCCTCTTTCCGCCACGTGCCGTGGACTGAGGGTCTGCCGCTCTTCTTCCGCGAACGCAACGGCTACGACCTGGTGGAGAACCTGCTGTCGGTATTCTACGCGGCGGGCGATTTCCACCAGGTGCGCTACGATTTCTGGAGCACGGTGACCGACCTCTACGTCGAGAATTTCACCCGGCGCCTCCACGATTGGTGCGCGCGCCACCGCCTGGCGCTCACCGGCCACTTCCTACACGAGGAGACGCTGCTGAGCCAACTGCGGCGCATGGGCGCCGCCATGCAGCACTACGAGTACCTGCACATGCCGGGGATTGACCACCTCGGGCGCCGCATCGGGGATCCGCTGCTGTGCAAGCAGGTGTCGAGCGTCGCCCACCAGTTCGGCGGCCGCCGGGTGCTGTCCGAGACCTTCGGCGCCGTGGGTTGGAACCTGTCGTTCGAGGACCAGAAATGGATCGGCGACTGGCAATACGCGCAGGGGGTGGACCGCTTGTGCCAGCACCTGGAGCTGTACTCGATGAAGGGCGAGCGCAAGCGCGATTACCCGCCGTCGCTGTACTACCAGCAGCCGTGGTGGCCGCACAACCGCGTCGTCGCCGACTACTTCGCGCGCCTGGGCGCCGCCCTCACCAGCGGCAAGCATCGCTGCGACGTGCTGGTGCTGCACCCCATCGGCAGCGCGTGGGCGGTGCACGATCCCAACGACGAGCGCCCGGTGATGGAGCTCAGCGGGCAGTTCTCGCGCCTGAGCACATTCCTGCTGCAGATTCACCGCGACTACGACTACGGCGACGAGAGCATCATCGAACGCCACGGCGGGGTCGAGGGCGACAGCCTGCGCGTGGGCAGCGCCCGCTACCGGGTGGTCATCGTGCCGCCGAGCGTCAGCCTGCGCACCCGGGTGCTCGACCTGCTGCTGCGGTTCGCGCAGGCGGGGGGGCGGATCATCTGCGTGGAGCCGCTGCCGGCGCTCGAGCAAGGGGTCGCCTCCGGGCGACCGGCGGAGCAACTGCGCCGGGTGGCGACGATCATCCAGCTCGACCGCGACGAGCTGCGGCTGGCGCTGGAGGGCATGGTGGAGCCGGAGATCGTGGTGCTGGAGCATGACTCCGCCGTGGAGCGCGCCCTGCACGCGCTGGGGCGCCATGAGGAGGACGCGCACACCATCTTCTACCAGCAGCGGGAGGTGGGAGAGCGGCAGCTCTTCTTCCTGGCCAACACCGACAACCACCGGGAAGTGCACGCCGAGGTGCGCCTGCGCGGCCGCGGGCTGCTGGAGGAGTGGGACCTGCGCACCGGCAGGGTTACGCCCCTGCCCGCGCACTACGCCGGGAGCTACACGGGCGTGCGCGTGACCTTCGCCCCGGCAGGGTCGCGCCTGCTCGCCCTCAACCGCGCTCACGAACCCCTGGAGGGGAGCGCGCCGGTCTTGCGCCAGGTGCGCCGGGTGGCGTTTGAGGATCAGTGGCAGGTGCAGCCGCGGGAGCACAACGCGCTGACGCTGGACTACTGCGCCTACCGCCTGGGCGAGGGCAAGTGGCAGCCGCAGGTGCCGACGATCTGGCTGCACCAGGTGGTGCGAGAGCTGACGCAGCCGACGGCGCTCGGCCTGCGCTTCACCTTCCCGATGGAGTCCGATCCCGCGCAGGCGCGCGATTGCTTCCTGGTGGTGGAGCAGCCGGAGCGCTACACCATCACCGTCAACGGTCACGCCCCGCCCCCGGAACACGGGTGGTGGACTGATATTTCCTGGCGCAAGCTGGACCTCGCGGGCCTGCTGCGTCAGGGCGTGAACGTGGTGGAGATGATCGCCAGCGCGGGGCCGGAACTGGAGGTCGAGAGCATCTACGTCGTCGGCGATTTCGGCGTTGTGCGCAGCGGCGCGCGGTGGGAGGGCGGCGCGCCCATGTTCGCGCTGGTGGCGGCGCCGACCGAAGTGCACACCGGCGATCTGGGCCCGCAGGGGTACCGGTTCTTCCGGGGTTCGATTGCCTATCGGCAGGACTTGCGGGTGCCGCTGCAGGCGGGGCAGCGGGCGTTCCTGCGGCTGGAGGGACTGGAGGCGGCGCTGGCGACGGTATGGGTCAATGGCAAGCAGGCGGGGCACCTTCCGTGGCGGCCGCACGAGGTAGAGGTGACGGCGCTGCTTCACCGGCGGCGCATCAACTCGTTTGAGATCGAGCTGCACGGCACCTGCCGCAACCTGCTGGGGCCACATCACAACGCGGCCGGCGACCCCGTCGGCGTCAGCCCCGACCTTTTCCTGGGCGGCGCGCAGTGGCGGGAGGACCCGCGCAGCCCCGATCGCATCTGGCGTGACCACTACAGCTTCGTCCCCTTCGGCATCACCAGGGGAGCGCACGTGGCGATCATGGAGGAGGCCAGGGGGTAGAGGGAGTGCGGCTGGTTGGCGCCTCCCGGTGTGGGTCATGACGCGACAGACGGATGGCAGCACGTGAGAGCACAGTGACGGCAGCGCGGAAGAAGAAAGAGGAAGCCCGCGCCGCCGCGGAACCGGAACCAACGCGGACGCGCGACCGGGGGCCGTGGGTGGCCGCGCTGGTCACGGGGGCGGTGGCGATGGGGGTGTATGTCGCCGCCCTGGCGCCGACCTTCGTGCGCGGCGATAGCGCCGAGCTGATGGTGGCGGTGCATGTGCTGGGCGTGCCGCACCCGACGGGGTATCCCTTGTTTCTGCTGCTGGGCAAGGCGTTCGAGGTGCTGCTGCCCATCGGCACCGTCGCCTACCGCTTGAATCTGGTTTCCGCGCTCTACGGCGCGGCGACGGCAGGCGGGTTGGCGTGGGTGGCGGCGAGGGTGAGCGGGCGCGCGTGGTGCGGGATGGCAGCCGGCCTGATGGCGGCGCTGAGTCAGGGTTTGTGGTCGCAGTCGGTCGCGTTCGAGGTCTACTCGCTGCACGCCCTGACGGTGGCGCTGATGCTGGCGGCGGTCGTTCGCTGGGAGGACACGCGCTCGCGGCAGTCGGCCTACCTGGTGGCGCTGATGGCGGGGCTGGGGCTGGCGCACCATCGCACCTCGCTCTTCTTCAGCTTGCCCGCGTGGGCGCTGTGCCTGTGGGGGACGCGCGGGCGCGACTGGAAGCTGGCGCTCAAGATGGCGGGGATCACGGCGGCGCCGAACCTGCTCTACCTGCTGCTGATTCCGCTCGCGAATCGTCACCCGGTGATGAACTGGGGCGCCATCCACCTGGGATGGCGCTACTGGTGGTGGCACGTCACCGGCAGGCAGTTTGCACAGTGGGCGTTCGCGCGCTCGGCCGCGGAGGCGCTGACGACGGCGACCGAGCACTGGGCGCCGCTCATCGCGCAGCACACGCTGGTGGTGCCGGCGTTGGCGGTGGTGGGATTGGCGGCGACGCGCAGGACCGTGCTGCGGGTGGCGACGCTGAGTGGATTCATCTTCTCGGCGATCTACGCCTACTCCAACATGGTGCCGGACCGCCTGGTATTCGCGATGCCGACCGAGCTCGTGCTGGTGTTATGGGCCGCGATCGGGCTGGGGGTGGTGACGGCCTGGTTGGGTCGCCGGCGGTCGGGGGCGGGTGGGCGGTGGCCGGAACTGGTGATGGCGGTGGCGGCGGTGGCGCTGGTGGCGCACCTGCTGCTGGTGAACTGGCGGGCGATGGACAAGCGCGGCGACTGGAGAATGTATAACGAGAGCCTCAACGCGCTGCAAACCCTACCCCCGGACGTGACCCTGCTGGTAGATGCGGATTTCACGCTGCACGGTTCCTATCCCTACTTGCAGCACATCGAGGGCTACCGGCGCGACGTCACGGTGGTTCCGGTGGACCTGGTGCGGGAGCACTTCGGATGGGCGAACATCGAAGACCCCGTGGTGAAGAGAGCCGCCGTGCACGCCTACGAGATCTCGCCGCCATGGCCGGCCAACCCCAACCTCAGGGCCCCGTGGGTGTACCCGCCGTACCTGACACGGGCGCTGATGGCGACCAAGGGGAAGCGCCGGCTGTTTGCGCAGTTTGACAACACGGTGCGCACATCGGAGTACGTCTGGAAGGACTACGGGGTGTTCATGGAGGTGCTGGAGAGCTGGCCCGAGATGGAGCAGCCGGCGACGGGCGCGCTGCCGCAGACGGGGACGGTGAACTGCGTGGAGGTCGAGGTGGCGCCGAGGTCGCTGCGGCCGGGCGAGGTCTTCCACATGAAGTTTCGCTGGCAGGTGCGGGAGCGGCTCGAGCGGCTGGTGCCGGTACTGCTGCATTTCCCCCGGGTGGTACCCGCAACCGGCGAGCTGGAGGAGGGGTTTGGGGTCCAGTTTCCGCTGGCGTACGGCAAGGTGCCGCTGGATGCCAACCGGCCGCACCACGTATATGTGCAAGCGATATCGTGGACGGTGCCGAAGAACGCGCGCCCTGGCAAGTACGCGATGGCGCTGATGGGGCCGTCGGACCAGGAAGGGGAAGTCCGGATGCTGCCGGTGACGCTGGAGGTCGAGCGCTAGTGCCCAGTCAACGTATTCCTGCAACAAGATTCAAGTGTGGCCATCTGAGGCCAGGCGGGACGCCTGGCCTACCGGTATCACCGCTCTCGCGGTAGGACAGCCGTCCGCGGCTGTCCTGGAGGCTGCGGCGTCTTTGATTCACAACCATGTTAACTGAGCGCTAGCCGCTGCGCGGGTGGGGCGCTTGGGCCACCACCGACGGGCGGCCATTGGCGTAAACCGCGATGACATGGGTGAGGCGGCGGCCGGGGCGCACGATGGTGTGGCCGCGGTAGTGCAGGGCGGCGGAGGTGCCGCCGTCGAGAGCGAAGGCGTGGCGAGCGCCCAGCGCCTTCATGATGGCCGCCATCCGCGTCAAGGTTACAGGCCGCGCGACCGCCACCAGCAGCAGCTTATGGTTGGGCCTGATGCCGAGGGCGGTGCGGCGAGCAGGGCGGTAGTGCCCCCGGTCGTGGAAGCCCTCTGCCGCAGGATCCACCGCGTACCTGCCGTCCTTGACCAGCGTCGGCCCCGCGAACAGGGCGGCGGAATACCCGCTCCAGTCCATGGCCTGATTGGCCCGGGTGGGCAGCAGCACCGCTTCGTTGCCGCGGGTGATGGCGAGGGTGGTGCCGGTGGCGACCGGGGACAGCAGCCGCCCGTCGAGCACGAGGTTGCCAATGGGCAGCAGGCACTCGACGCCGAAGAAGGTGCCGGTGATCGCGGCGTCGGGCCGCGAGCGACGCATGATCGAGGCGAAGGGCTCGGCGCTGCCGATGCCGTCGCGCGCGACCACCAGGGTCACGGCGACGTCGGGGTCGTTGAGGTTGACGGTGACGACGTGGACATCGGTGGCGGCTACCCGGCGGTATTCGTAGCCCACCGAAGAGGGGTCGGCAATCGCGGCAGCACCCGCGGTAATCAGCGCGACGCATATGGCGGCGAAGAGGCCGCTTCTCGCAAGCATCTGCTTCACGCCCGGTCACCCCGCACGGCCACTGAGCGCCGGTGGGCACGCCTCCACCTATGGTTATACCCGATGTCGGCCGGAAGCCATGGTACCTGGTTGGCTACTCGGCCCCAGGCGAGGCGCGTTGGGGTGGAACCAGGTGCGTTTCCAGCGATACGTGGAGCAATGCCGCCTCGGACGACCGTGTTTCGCCATCAATCTGAGACCCACCGGGGTTCCAGATACACCCCCGCTTGCTAGCTTGTGGCACAGGAATTGCGATGCAATGAGCGAGGGTGTGACCTCGAAAAGCGGGATTGAGGCGTGACGCCTGGTGGCAGCTCTATTCGAGGGGCTGCTTCACCCCGACGGGTCGGGGTGCCACTCCAGCGCGCCCCGGCATCCCCACCGATGAAGGTCACACCCGTGAGCGAGTCCGGCGCACAACCGGCGCTGGGACGGTCCTTCACCGGAGCAACGCATGACCAGAAGCGTGTCATTCCATCACTTCGTCGGCGGCGACCGCGCCAGCGCGATGGAGCACTTGGTGGGCGTGTTCAACGCCAGTCAATCCCAGGTCGTGGTGCGGGCGAAGGAGCTGCGAGACGGCATCAGGGATGACGCCACCGAGAGGCTGGGCCTCTTGCCGCCGTACCTGGGTAACAGCCTGCCGGAGGTAGTGATGGTCTATGCCGAGTTCATCGCCACGCTCGCGGACCAGGAGCGCATCCGGCCGCTGGATGATTTGATCGCCGGTGCGGAGGGCATAGAGGTCTCGGACTTCGTGGACGGGGTGATGGACACGGTGCGCTACCGCGGCCACATCTGGGGGCTGCCGATCGAGGGGGATCCGCACGCTCTGTACTGCAATCGCTCGCTGCTGGAACGGGCGGGGGTGAGCGCGGCGCCCGCGACCTGGGGGGAGGTCATGGCGGCGTCGGTCATGCTCGCCGCCGACACCGACGGGGACGGACGGACCGACCGCTTCGGCTGCAGCCACCATGCGTCTGACGTGCCCCTGCTGATGTGGCAGTTCGGGGCCGATCTCGTGAACGAGGAGCGGACGCGGATCGCCTTCGACAGCGAGGAGGGGACGCAGGCGCTGAAGTGCCATGCCGACGTGGGGGCGTGCTGCCCGGCGCACGCGGAGTTCGAGCGCGGCGACGTCGGCCTCAAGCTGGGGATGCTCGACTACTACCTGTCGGGGCGATGCGAGCATCTCGACTACGAGATCGCGCCGCTGCCGCGGGGGCGGCGGGCGGCCAACGGTTTCGGCGGAGCGGACAGCACGCTGTGCCTGGCGCTCGCCTGCCGCGAGCGGGAATGCGAGCGAGCGGGGTGGCGCTTCCTGCGCTGGTTCACGACCCAGGAAGGGCTTATGGAGTGGGTGCGGGCGACCGGCCACCTGCCCCTGGTGGGGCCGGTGCTGGCGAGCGACGAGTACCAGGAGTTCGTCGCGCGGCGGCCCCGGCTGCATACCTTCATCAAGCAGCTCCCCGCGTGCCGTGCGCGCCCGTGCATGCCCGAGTACCCGATGATCAAGTGGGCGATTCACGCGGCCGCGCATGAAGCCCGGCAGGACGGGCGCGGCTGCACCCTGGATGAGGCGCGAGAGACCCTGCGGCGCTACGCCGTCGAGGCGCAGGAGGCGCTCGACCGCCGGGTGAAGGTGTAGGGCGGTCGAGCCCGGTGCCGCGGCCTCCGCATCCCCGGCGGGCGCAGGCGGCGGCGTGCTGTCGGCCGGGGACGACAGGATCGCCGCGGACGCGCCCCAAGTAACGAACCCACCACGCTGACGCCGGAGACCGCCCATGAAGATCGCCTTTTTCGAGGTGCAGGACTGGGAGCGCGAGCTCATCGCGCAATCGCCGCTGGCGGACGCGACGGAGCTGTACGAGGAATGCCTCGGTGACCGATCACCACCGCCGCCGGCGAACTACGACGCCGTTTCGGTGTTCGTGTACTGCGGGATCAATCGCCAAGTCATGGAGAGCATGGCCAGCCTCAAGCTCATCGCCACGCGCTCGACCGGCACCGACCACATAGACCTGGCGGCGGCGCGGGAGCGGGGAATCACGGTCTGCAACGTTCCCGAGTACGGCGCGAATACGGTGGCGGAGCACACCTTCGGCCTGATCCTGGGGCTGTCGCGCAGGATCTTCCTGGCGCACGACCGGGTGAGCGGGGGCGACTTTCGGCTGGCGGGACTGCGGGGGTTTGAGCTCAAGGACAAGACGCTGGGGGTGGTGGGCGCGGGGGCCATCGGCCTGCACGTGATACGTATTGCGCGAGCGTTGAGCATGGAGGTGCTGGCCTACGATGTCAAGGAGAGCGCGCTGCTGGCGGAGATCCTGGGGTTTCGCTACGCGCCGCTGGCGGAAGTGTTCGCGCAGTCGGAGGTGATCTCGCTGCACGCGCCGCTGGCGCCGGCGACCCGGCATCTCATCAACCGCAAGTCGCTGGCGACGATGAAGCGGGGGGTGCTGATAGTCAACACCGCGCGCGGGGAGCTGATTGACACGCAGGCGCTGGTGGCGGCATTGGACTCAGGGCAGGTCGGGGGCGCGGGGCTGGATGTGTTCGAGGGCGAGCAGGCGGTCAAGGAGGAGAGCGTCCTGCTGCGCGGGGAGCGCAAGCCGCCGCGGGAGCTGCGGCCGCTGCGGAGCCTGCTGGAGCGCGACAACGTGATCATCACCCCGCACATGGCGTTCTACAGCGAGGAGGCGCTGCGGCGCATCCTGGATACGACCATCGAGAACCTGGTCGCCTTCGAGCGCGGGCAGCCGCAGAACGTGGTGGGGGGGTAAACAAGAGGTAACCGCCGATTGACGCCGACACACGCCGATAGAACTGAAGCACTGGACAAGTTCCTTCCTATCGGTGTCCGTCGGCGTTGTCGGGGGTTCAATCCTTGACGGAAGACGATTGTGGTGATAGTGATACGCGAGGCTTGCTTGGCGGACACGGGTGGGATCGCGCGGGTACATGTGGATGCGTGGCGGAGCACGTACCGGGGGATGGTTCCCGATGAGCACCTGGCTGGTTTGTCGTACGAGAAAGCGGAGAAGGCGGCAGAGCGGAACTTCACCGAGGCCGAGACCGGATACTTCGCTTTCGTTGCGGAGACGGAAGAAGGCGAGATCGTCGGCTTCGCGAGCGGCGCGCAAGCGGCCGCGGATGACGCGCCGTTTGCGGGGGCGTTGCCGGCCATTTATATCCTGGAGGAGTACCAACGGCGGGGGATAGGACGCCGACTCGTGCAGGCGGTTGCGCAGCGGCTGGTGGAAATGGGCATGTGCTCGATGGTGGTGGGGGTGTTGAGAGAAAATGCGTCGCGCAGCTTCTATGAGCATCTGGGCGGTAGATTCACGGGTAGCAGGACCATTGTCATCGGCGGGCGGGAGTGCGAAGAGGTCTGTTATGGCTGGGATAATGTGATGGCGCTGGCGGCGCAGCGCCAGGCGGAATGGGACGCACACCGGCGGGAGCTCGCGTCGGAGCGGCACCTTTTCGGGCGCGGCGAAACGCGCGTCTACCGCGGCGACAACCTGACTGCCATCAGCTTTCCCGTGGGCGGCATCGGCACCGGCTGCATCCAGATGGACGGCACGGCGCGGCCGGCGGTCTGGCAGATATTCAGCAATCACCGGCAGGCGGTGGTGCCCCACAGCTTTTTCGCCGTGCGGGTGAAACCGCGCGACGGCGAACCCCTGGTGCGCGCGCTGCAGACGACGGCGGTGGGCCCCTTGGCGGGGATGAAAGGGCTGAGCTTTCGCGGCGAGTACCCGTTCGGATGGTTCGAGTTCGAGGACCCGGAATGCCCGATCGGGGTGACGATGGAGACGTTCAATCCGCTGCTCCCGCTGGAGGCGAGAGACTCGGCGATCCCCTGCGCGGTCTTCAACCTCGCGGCTGAGAACCGCGGTGCGGACGGCATCGCCGTGAGCTTCCTGGCGAGTCAGCAAAACGCCGTTGGGTTTACCGGAGCCGAGGAAATCAGGGAGCGTTCGCACCCGCATTACGGGGGTAACCGCAACCGGGTCCTGTGCGAGAACGGCGCGACCGTCGTGCACATGACGGCGGGAAGGGACTGCGCGGCGCCCGGCTGCGGAGACATGGCGCTGGCGACGTTCGCTGAGGCCGCGACGGCGACCGCCGCCTGGGACCGCCTCGAAGCGCTGGCGGCCGATTTCGCCGTGGACGGCGCGGTCGCGGGCCCGCAGACCGCGGGGCCTTCGCCGGGCGGGGAGACGATAGACGCGGCGCTGGCGGTGGGCTTCAGCCTGCAGCCGGGGGAGAAGAAGACGGTCACGTTCGTCCTGACCTGGCACTTCCCCGGTGCCACCCACGGAGAGGGCGCGTGGGGCGGAGCGGGCAACATGTACGCCAACTGGTGGCCCAACGCGCTTGAGGTGGCGCGCGAGCTGGGCGCACGGCTGGAGGAGCTGACGAGGCGGACGCGGCTCTATCACGACGCGCTGTACTCCTCGAACCTGCCCCACTGGCTGCTGGACCGCATCAGCTCGCAGGTGGCGATCCTGCGCAGCCCGACGTGCTTCTGGACGGGAGGCGGCTACTTCGGCGGCTGGGAGGGGTGCGGGCAATCTCAGGGCTGCTGCGCAGGGAACTGCTCCCACGTGTGGCACTACGCGCAGGCACCCGCGCGCCTGTTCCCGCAGATCGGCCGCGTCATGCGCGAGCAAGAGCTGCGCTTGCAGACGGCGGAGGGCGGGGTGCCGCACCGCCAGTGCCCGGAGTACGGGCCGGCGTGCGATGGGCAGTGCGGGGCGATTCTCGGCGCCTACCGGGAGCACCTGCTGAGCGCCGATTCGGGATGGCTCGACCGGTGGTGGACGCGCATCCGGAGGGCGATGGACTACGCCATCGCGACGTGGGACGCGGACGAAGACGGGGTGCTTGCGGGGGCGCAGTGGAACACCCTGGACGAGGCGCTCGGGGGGAGCTCGTCGTGGCTGGGATCGCTGTACCTGGCGGCGCTGGCGGCGGCGGAGAAGATGGCTGGACTGCAGGGGGATGAGGCGGCGGCGCGTTATCGTCACCTGCGCGAGTCGGGGGCACGCGCGCAGGACGAGACCCTGTTCAACGGCGAGTACTACGTCCAGCTCCCTGATGCGGAGGCGGGCAAGGACTACCTGACGGGCTGCCACATAGACCAGGCGCTCGGCCAGTGGTGGGCGCATCAGCTCGACCTCGGCTGGCTCTACCCGCCCGACCACGTGCGCAGCGCCTTGTCGGCGCTGGTGAAGTACAATTTCCACGCGGACTTCCGCGGCATCGCGCAGTCGCCGCGCAAGTTCGTGGCGGACGAGGACGCGGGGATGCAGATGATCACCTGGCCCCGCGGGGGGCGTCCCGACGCCGAGCAAACGACGTTCTACGCCGACGAGGTGATGAGCGGGTTCGAGTACGCGGCGGCGGCGACGATGGTGCAGGCGGGGCTGCTGGAAGAGGGTTTGATGGTGGTGCGAGCGGTACACGACCGCTATGACGGGCGGCGGCGGGAGGGGCTGACGCCGGGGGACACGGCGTCATGGGGCTACAGCGGCAACCCGTTCGGGGACGATGAGTGCGGCAAGTTCTACGCGCGGGCGCTGAGCGTGTGGTCGCTGCTGCTCGCATGCCAGGGGTTCGTCTACGACGGGCCGGCGGGGGTCATCGGCTTCAGGCCGGTGTGGAGGCCCGAAGATCACAGGTCGTTCTTCATCGCCGCGGAGGGCTGGGGGGTGTTCGCGCAGCGGCGCGGTGATCGCAGCCAGATCGAACGCATCGAGGTGCGCCACGGCCGGCTGCGGGTGAAGACGATGGTCTTCGAGGTGCCGGAGCAATGGCAGGTGTCGCAGGTGACGGTCATACTCTCCGGCGCGCCGGTGCCCGCGGCGCTCACCGTTGAGGGGGGACGAGTCCGCGCTCTCCTGACCGCGGAAACAGTCGTGCGGGAGGATGAAAGCCTGGAGGTCACGCTGCGATAGCGGCAACCGATGCTGCCGCCACCGGGTGTTGCGGGGATGCTCGATGCCGGCGGCGCCGGTATCCTCGCCTGCGAGCGGGGGCAGCCGCGGAACGTGATGGGGGGATAGAGGTCTTAGCCGCCGATGAACGCCGAACAAGCAGGAAAGAGATTAGCCGCGTGGGAGAACGCGGCGGCTTGCCCGCCGCAGAGGGGCGCGGAGGAAAACGAGAAGAGGCTAGCCATACGCAAGAGCTGATAAGCGCGGATGGGACGGATGGCACTGAAGAGATGGCACAGAGGGTACTCGTAGGGGCACGGCATGCCGTGCCCCTACCTGTGTCGCGCCCGGTCCGACCCCGAAGAACACCCATCAATTCATCGTTGACGCAACTAGGGCCGTGTGACCTTGCCGGCCTTGAGGCACTTGGTGCAGACGCGCATGGTGCGAGAGCGCCCGTTGACGACAGCGCGGACGCTCTGCAAGTTGGGCTTCTGCCGGCGCTTCGTCCGCTTGAGGATGCGTGAGCCGGCGCCGCCCTCCTGCTTGGGCTTGCCGCGACGCGCGACGGTGTTACCGGCAAGTGGTCCCTTGCCGCAAACGGCACAGCGATGTGACATCTCATTCTCCTTTGGGGCGGAGAACGAGCAGGGGTCAAGCAGAGGGCCGCCGGAATCCGCGAAGTGGTCGGCGGCTCGTGGTCAAGATCGCGTGGATGGCCCTGCCGTTGCTCCGGATAGACACGTGACATAACCCCGGCCCGCGGCAGAGGCGAGCGCAGGGAACAAAGAAGCAGGTGTGTCTATCCGCTAGTCCGGCATAGGGCCTCGCAGTGCACGGCGGTGGTGACCAGAGTATAGCCCCGCAGCGCGGAGGTGTCAATCAAGCGGCGGCGGGGGGTGTGACCGCGAAAAGTTGGTGTGAGGATCAACCCATGGAGCATGGCCGCCCCGGCCGTGTGGGCGACCCGCCTCGTCGGGTCGCCAAATGACACAGGCGAGGGCGCCTATGCTCCACGTGGGATGCACGGCGCCACCTCTCCGGTCAACTCCACCAACGAAAATCGGTCACACCCGCGGCGGGCGGCGGGTGGCGAGCGCAGAAAGCGTAGACGGCGGTCGCGTTGTAGGGGCGGCCCGGTGTGGCCGCCCATTCCCAGCGGCTAGGCCTAAAGGTCGCCGTGGCGGTCGCTTTGCGACCTAGCCACCGAGGGCCCCGATAGATCGGGATTCGGAAACGGCGGTGCGACACCTCACCGGCGCAGGGCGGAGCGGGGGCGCCAGGAGCAGGTGACGACACCCTCGATGGCGAGGTCGCCCGGGGACATGGGGATGGCGGCGTAGGCGGGGTTGTCGGATTGGAGAGTGATGCCGTGGGGGGAGCGGCGCAGGCGCTTGAGCACCAGTTCAGATCCCACGCGGGCGATGACGATGTCGCCATCCTCCGCCGCATGCTGGCGGTGCACCGCGACATACTCGCCCTCGCGCAGGGTGGGCTCCATGGAGTCGCCGGCGATGCGCAGCGCGTAGTCGGCGTTTTCGGAGACCGCCTCGGGCAGGCGCAGCACGCCCTCGTCGCGCGGCTCGATTTCGCTCAGGGGGCCGGCGCGGATATGGCCCAGCACCGGCAGGTCAATGATGCCGGGGCGCACCTCCGCGCGCTCGACGCGAGCGCGATGCAGGGCGCGGTCAATCTGGGTTTGGGCGGCTTCCTCGCGCACGGAGTCGGGCTGCCCCTCGAGCAGACGACCCACGGGCACCCGCAACACTTCAGCCAGCCGCACCACGGTCGCCAAGGCGGGGGTCTTGGTGCCGCGGAAGTAGGCGTGCAGGGCCTGGGGTGACACGGGCACCCGACTGGCTGCCTCGACTACGGTCAGGCCCGCCGCGCGCACCGCCGCGCGCAGCTTTTCACCGAGCAAGTTGCGGTCGAGAGGCATTGTAATGGGATTCTACCATGAATGCAAAAATATTTTTGCATTTTTTAGCGTCGCCCTTGACAATAGGCTCCTCAGAGTTTATAGTAGAAACCACTGGGTGCTTCGGAGCGGCCGTGATTAACGGGGATGGCTGGGACGATACAGGCGGAGCGCCTGTATCGTTCGCTGTAGCCCGGAGCCGCGGGACGGCTCGGAGGGATCGGCGAAAAGCATCGGCTGGGAGGAGAAAGGTAGTATGGCTAAGGTATCGCCGGCGCAGCGCAAGTGGCTGTTGGAGATGACATGGGAGGAGGTCGAGCTGGTCAGGGCCTTGCGGGCCCTGAAGTACGGTCGCGTGACCGCGGTCATTCAGGATCGTCGGGTGGTGCGATTGGAAACGATGGAGCAGCGGGCCTTTAGCACCTAGGCCCCATTTCGCCGAGCGAAGAACGCAGGCGAGTCATTCCGCGAAGTTCACAGCCGGGAGCGGCTGTGAATCACACGCGGAGGTGGCTCGCCTTTTGGTTTGGCGCTCGGCGCGCATCGTCCCCCCTTTTCCGACCAGGCACCAACGGAGGTCCTGATGATTACGGAGGTCATGCGGCACGAGTTGGATTCGCGACTGGCGTCGTGGCTGGGGCTGCGGCGTTGCCCGTGGTGCGAGCAGCGGACGCTGGTCATCCACACCGCGGCGGAGCCGTGGCGCACGCGGGTGGAGCGCGGCATCACCGTCATCCGCGGCACGCCGTGGTTTCGCTGCGGCCACTGCGGCCAGGACGGAACGCTGGAGTTCCTCTACTACATCGTTTTCCCCGACGCCCCCGAGACCGAGGAGATGGAGCGCTTCCGGCACCTGTTCTCGGGCGGGGTGTGGGACCGGGAGGAAAGCCGATGACGCGCGCCGACACGAAGCCCCCGGCGGCGGGCACCGCGGCCGCCGAGGAGGCCGCCGACGGCTTGCTCCGCGAGACCCCAGGGGTCTATACGGCACGCCAGTTGCGCGAGAAGGCGCGGCGCGAGACGCCGGTGAGCGGTCTCGCCGCGGCTGGAGGTGAATACGCGCTCGACGCCGAGGATTGGCTAACGTTGCGCCGGCTGGGGGCGCTGCAGCGGCGCTTGCGCCTGACCATCTTCTACGACCGGCTGGATGACAGCGAGCGGCGAGTGATGATTCGCCGGCTGGATGGGGCGCGCCAGCGCGAGATCGCGGCGGAGTTGGGGGTTTCGCAGCAGCGGGTATCAAGAATCTTCGCGCGGGCGGTTGTAAAATGCCGCGATGCGTCCGCGTTATATGAAGGCAGTCCGCTGGAGGGGGAGTTCTGGTGGCAGGTGCGGGAGGCGGAAAAGTCGGTTTACCGGCGGCCCGAGCGCGTGTGGCGGCACCAGCGGGCGCCGGACCGGGCGCTGGTGCGCAGCCTGCGCGGCAAGGGCGGGAGGTTCCTGTTCTTCGTGAATGTGGAGGGAATCACCGCAGAGGCGCAGAGACCGCAGAGCAGAAAAAGGTAGAGGGTCATAGCCGCGGGTGAACGCGGATGAAGTCCGCCGTCGGACGCGGGCTCCGTCCACGGCGACCCTCACCTTGAGAGGGGTTGGCAGCCGGGACGGCTGCCTCACGATGACGAGGTCGGAGGGCAGGGTGAGATCAGGACGCAACCACCGCTGGGAGCAGGCGATACCGCTGCTGTTGGCGGGCATGAGCAGAGAAAAGGTCGCGCAGGAGGTGGGGGTGCGCGCGGACACGATTGAGGCGTGGCAGCGCGATCCCGATTTCTGCCGCCGCCGCCAGGAGCACCTGGAGGCCAACTTCTCGCTCGCCGCGCAGGTGCTGCGCAACTCTTCGCTGCGGGCGGTGGAAAAGCTGCTGGAGCGGGTGGAGGAGAGCGACGTCAGCGCGGCGGTGCATGTCCTGAAGGCGGTCGGCCTCTACTCCGAGCGCACGGCCGGCAAGCTGAACCATGACCACGGCGGAGAGATCGTTATCCGATGGGACGACGGCGACGCTATCGTGTCCGCCCGCGCGCCGGACGCTGACCGTCCCGTACCGCCCCACTACAGCGCAGCGGAGGTTTCATGATTCCCGGGCGCGGTTTCGCGTCCTCGTCGCCGGGCGGCGCTTCGGGAAAACGAAGGCCGCGGTGAATGAACTGATCCGCGCCGCCATCCGCCAACCGGGGTCACTCAACTGGTGGGTGGCGCCGACGTTCTCGATCACGCGCAAGGGGTGGCGCGAGTTGTTCGCGTTCCTGCCGGAGGAGATCATCGCCAACGTCTCGCGCACGGAGGTGATGGTGGAGCTGGTCAACGGCTCCAGCATCTGGTTCAAGTCCGCCGACAACCCCGATTCGCTGCTCTCCGAGGGGCTGGATTTCGTGGTGGTGGACGAGGCGGCGCGGGTGAGCGAGGAGGCGTGGGGCCGCGCCCTGCGCCCCGCGTTGAGCGATAAGCTCGGGCGCGCCGCCTTCACGGCGACGCCCGCGGGCAAGAACTGGCTCTACCGACTGTGGCTGCGGGGGCAGGACGCGCTGGACACCGAGGTTGAGAGCTGGCGCTTTGCGACCACCGACAACCCGTACATCCCGCGCGGCGAAATCGCGGCAGCGCGCAAGGGGATGGTGGAGCGATACTTTCGCCAGGAGTACCTGGCGGCGTTCGAGGATGACGTGGGCGCGGTGTTTCCGCAGGCCCGGCGGCAGGCGACGGGCGCGTTTGAGGAGCCTGGCGCGCAGGAAGTGGTAATCGGGGTTGATTGGGGCAAGCACCAGGACGCGAGCGTGTTCGTGGTGTTGGATGTCGCGCGCAACACGGTGGTGGCGCTCGACCGGCAGCTGCAGGTGGATTACACGCTGCAGATGGGGCGGCTGGGGGCGCTGGTCGAGCGCTGGCGGCCGCGGATGATGGTGGCGGAGATGAACTCGGCGGGCGACCCGCTGGTGGAGCAGTTGCGGCGCGATCTGCCGTGCCCGGTGGAGGGGTTCCTGACCACCGCCGCCAGCAAGCGGCAGTTGATTGATGCGCTGGCGCTCGCAATTGAACGGGGAGACATCACTTACCCCGATGTGCCGGAGCTCGTCGGGGAGCTCGAAGCCTTCCGCTACGAGCTGACGGCGGCGGGGAATGTCCGCTATGCCGCGCCCAGCGAGCGCTATCACGATGACTGCGTGATGGCGCTGGCGCTCGCCTGGCACGCGGCGGCGCATACACGGCCGCCGGTGGTGCGGTGGCTGGGGGAGTAGGGATTAACCACGGAGAGCACAGAGGGCACGGAGAGGGATCATCCACAGATAAACGCAGATGGACACGGATGAGGGAAACCGACTAACCACAGAGCACACAGAGAAGAGAAGAGGCGGAATGAACCGCCGATGAACGCCGACGAGACTTGAACCGCGGAGGCGCAGAGGACGCGGAGACAAGACGGCAATTAGCCGCCGCTCAACAGGGATGGGCGCGGATTACTGGTAGGGGCGCATGGCCATGCGCCCCTAAGGTTTGCCAGCCGGGGGCCCCGATGGATCGGGATTCGGAAACGACTGGGCCACATGGGCGCGATGAATCGCGCCGTCAGAAGCTGGTGTGCTCGCAGGCGGGACGCCTGCGCTACCAGATGATGGGGAGTCAACGC